>OGON01000242.1_pt1 | contig 46318 bp, 55 predicted proteins | sample 1552671 | NCBI WGS metagenome assembly OGON01 (sample SAMEA2580136, study PRJEB22360) | human gut metagenome | biome: human gut; feature: human-associated habitat; material: faeces | place: Denmark | collected 2008/2010 | reverse complement strand
CAACCATTTTTCCCAAATCTCTTGAGCTGGGGATGGATGCCTGCGATGTGTTCGTCGGCATGACTACCTCCTCAGGAGCCGCTATCTATAATAATCATCTGAAAGAGCTGATCAATCAGAAGAAGCTGAGAGAAGTTTCCATCTGTCTGAGAGACATTGATAATTTTACAAGGGGAGGGGCTCTGGCAGATTATGAGGCAGTTTATGCCGACGGAGAGAAGCTGCAGCCGGAATGCGAAGGCTGGATGAGCCTTCTGGAAACGTGGATAAATGCAATTCTGTAAAGAATTTTTTAAAAAAGTATCCTTTATGGAAAAAACGGTATACAATAGAACTGACACTATGAAAGCGGTATGCAGAAATGCCTGCACATGTAATAAGCGTATATACTGCTTGGAGGACGAAGATGCTGATTAGATATCAAAACTTAACCATACGGGATGCTGTAGTGCAGGATGCCGGGCAGCTTGCACAATGGTGGAATGATGGCAGGGTGATGGCACATGCAGGATTTCCAAACGGTACAGGGGAAACGGTGCAGGAAATTGCGGAAACGATAAAAAACTGCGATACATCTCATCGCTTATTGATGATAGAAATGGGCGATATTGCGATTGGCGAAATGAGTGTACGATGGAAAGCTGATGCAACAGCTGCCATAGGCATTAAGCTATGCGATGCTTCCAGGCAGAACAAGGGAATCGGAAAAGTTCTGTTGAGTATGCTGATATCATCCCTCTTTCATGAGCAAGGCTGTCACAGGATTATCCTGTATGTGAATCTTACCAATACAAGAGCACAGCATGTGTATGAGCAGCTTGGCTTTACCAGAGTGCGGGTGAATGAAAATTCCTGGACAGATCAGTTGGGAAGACAGCAGTCCTCAGTTGATTATGTCCTGTATCAAAAGGATTTCATCAGCTACCTGGATGGATGATAGCATGGCCGAAGGGAAGCCTTTCGCAAAACGTTAAAGCATAGGAAGACTTCCGATAATGGATTACATATGCGGATGTATGCTATTTATAAAAAGCAAGGGATAGTAAAAAAAGGATGATACGATGAATACACAAATTTGGAAGGAAGATACGGAAAACCAGCTCGGTGCCATGCGCATCGGCGTGTGTAAATATCTTCTCAATGAAGAGTTTTCAACATTATGGGCAAATGATACGTTTTATACGATGTGCGGATACAGTGAAGAGGAATATCACATCCTGTTTCATGACAGTGCGACCTTGTTTTTTCAGCAGACCCCAAAGGATTTTGAAAAGCTGAAGGAAATTGTTGAGCATGCATATCGAAACAAAAGTCAGCAGTACGAATGCTTCTGCCGCCTTCCTGTAAAAGGAGGGAGCTGTCTGCGGATTCATATGATCGGTACCTTTGCGGAAGAACAGATCGACGGCATACCGGTCGTTTATGTCGTTTATACCGATGTTGAGGATATGATGAGAATTCGTCAGAATCTGGAACAGGAGCATGAGCGTCTGAATCTGGCTTTGCAGATGGAAATGAAAACCGTGTCCTGTATCCGTCTGATGTATATATCCAATGATATGCAGAGCTATATGGATCAGCTGTTGAAAGAAATCGGTGAATTCATGCATGCAGAGCGCGCCTATGTGTTTGAGCTGCAGAACGGATGTATGAACAACACCTATGAGTGGTGCAGTGATGGTGTGGAATCATCCATGGAATTCTGTCAGAATATGGATGTTGAGCTGCTCGCAATCTGGAAGGATTTTATCGAGCAGGGGAAAAATGTTTCCATACCGGATGTGGAACGTATACAGAAAAGCTTTCCACAGACCTATGAGGTGCTGCACGTACAGAATATACACAGCATTGCGCTTTCTCCGATCGTTCAGAATAATAAAAGCATCGGTTTTATCGGTGTGGATAATCCGGCACCTGACTATATGCGGAATTTCTCCATGCTGGAAATCATCAGCTATTTCATGAGTGTGGCGATGGAGAAAAAGGATTTGAACGACCGCCTGCTGCATAACAGCTATTACGATGATCTAACCGGTGTGTATAATCGAAATCGCTACCTTCAGGATCTGAATCAGCTCAATGGCAGGCAGATTCCCCTTGGTATCGTCTATATGGATATCAACGGATTGAAGGATATTAACGACCATCTGGGACATACCTATGGAGATAAGGTGCTGACAGAAGGAGCATCCATATTGAAAAAGGTGTTTGACACCGGCGCCATCTATCGAATCGGCGGGGATGAATTCGTTGTGTTTGTTCAGGGAATGCAGGAACAGGAATTTCTGGAGCAGGTGGGAATTCTGAAGCAGGCAATCATCGGCAGTGCGAATTGCAAGGGGGCAATCGGACATATATGGACATCCACCTGTCAGGATATATCCTCCAGGATAACGGATGCAGATGAATACATGTATCAGGATAAAATGCAGTTCTATCGGAAAAATCCAAATTCCAACCGGTACCGCTGCTGTAACGATACGGTTTTGCAGATTGCGGACCGCTCCGTCTTGATGCAGGCATTGGAAAAGCAGCGCTTTGAGGTGTATCTGCAGCCGAAGGTGAATTTCAGAAAGGAGCTTATCGGAGGAGAGGCACTGATTCGTTATCACGATGAAACAGGTACCCTGATTATGCCCAATGAATTTATTCCATCTCTGGAGGAGGCACGCACGATCCGGTACGTGGATTTCTTTGCCTTTGAACAGGTATGCAGACTGCTCAGCCGCTGGCATGCGGAAGGCAGAAGACTTACACCGCTGAGTGTGAACTTTTCACGCTACACCTTGCGTATGGCGGATTTTCTGGGAGAACTGGAACGCATCTGGGGAAACTACAATGTTCCCAAGCAGTATCTGGAGATTGAAATCATAGAAAATGACGAGAGTCTGGACAATGAATTTCTGATTATGATAATGGAGCGCATCAAACGGCGGGGATATTCCATATCCATTGATGATTTCGGCGCACGCTATTCCAATATGGCCTTATTTATCAATGCGCAGCTGGATACGCTGAAGCTGGATCGCAGTATGATGCAGGATTTGCAGAATAACCGCCGTTCACAGATGCTGATATCCTCCCTTGTTCAAATCTGTCACAATCTGCAGATGCAGCTGATTGTGGAGGGAGTCGAAACAAAGGAGCAATTTGATATTTTAAAGCAGCTGGACTGTGACGGTCTGCAGGGGTATTTAATCGACCGTCCGATTCCTGTCTCTATGTTTGAACAGAAATATATTAAGCAGAAATAAGCAAAAGCAGATGCATTCCATTGGAAACCGGCATCTGCTTTTTATGTGCTTACGTAGTTTCTTAGTTGATTTTCCACCGTATTCATAGTAAGATTTGACATGTTGTAGAAAGTGGGAGCGATATATGAACAATTCATCCATGAAATCATTTCTGTCTAAATATCATTTGCAGCTGTTTTTCTTCGCAGTTGCTCTGGAGAGTCTGGCTGCTAATTTTGCACATCCGATTACGCCGACACTCATTCAGAATCTTCAGCTACCGGATTATTCCTTCGGTATGCTGTATGCCGGTATGGCATTCACCAATTTTCTTTTTTCTCCCTTCTGGGCAAAGCAGGTCACGCGTATGGGAAGCCGCCGGGTTCTGGGTATCTGCTGTGTGGGCTACGGCATCGGACAGCTGCTGTTTGCCATCATGAAAACACTCCCCACCATTATGCTTGCCCGCCTTTTATCGGGATTCTTTGTCGGTGGTATTATGGTCAGCTTTCTGACCTATATCATTCATACAAGCACAATGGAGAACAGGGGACGCTATCTGGCGTTATCCGCTACCTTCACGACCGTATTTGCGGCTTTCGGCTATCTGATCGGCGGGTTTGCCGGTGTCGTTTCCATTCCGTTGACCTTTGCATTGCAAAGCGGTGTCCTCATTCTGTGCGGTATGCTGTTTGCGATATGTCTGCGAGAGGATAGGGAGGTAACAGGCAAGTCTGTCAGCATATGGAAGGAAGCAAATCCGTTTCAGGCATTTCTGGATGCCCGTCGCTTTATGACGCTGACATTCGCTGTTTTATTCTTTGCGGTTTTTCTGACCTCAACGGCAACAACGGCATATGATCAGAATTTCAATTATTTTATTAAGGATCGATTTCATTTCAATTCCTCTTATAACGGTATGCTGAAGGCCGTGGTCGGCTTTATATCGCTGTTTGCCAATACTACGATCTGTGTATGGATCATGAAGAGGACCAACGTTAAGAAATCTGTCATCTATGTGCTGGGAGGAGCCGGTGTCACGCTGATTGCCATAACGATGCTGGAGGATATTCTGCCGTTTATCCTTATCAATATCATCTTCTTTGCATTAAATGCTATTTATATCCCTTTACTGCAGGATCTTTGTGCTTCGGCATCCAGTGCTGAGCACAGCAGCATGGTCATGGGCTTTTACAATGCGATGAAAAGTCTGGGGATGATCGCCGGGGCATTGTTCGCAGGATTTATCTATGCAGCGGGACCACGGTTATCCTTTTTGTATGCGGGTATCTTCTTTCTGATTTCCATGCTGGCAGCCATATGGTATTACAGGCGCTCCGGGCGAAATCGTGAGAATGCATAATAGCAGAGGAATAATCAGGTTAAGGGAAAAAAGGCCATTACGGTCTTTAAGAGAGAATGGAGAAAACAAATGGTACTTTTGATTGTGGATACGCAGACAATGATTATGAATGAAGCATTATATGAATTTCAGCTTCTTGAAAGCCGCATAAAAACATTGATAGCGCAGGCCAGAAGGCATGGTGTCGAGGTGGTGTATGTTCGTCACGATGATGGTGCTGAAAATGCGTTGACAAAGGGTGCACAGGGCTTTGACATATACGATGAATTCAAGCCGCTTTGCGGAGAAAAAATAGTTGATAAGAACGTAAACAGCGCTTTTAAAGACACAGGACTGACGGAATATTTAAGAGATAAAGGAGAGGATACGATCATGATTGCAGGATTGCAGACAGAGTATTGTATCAATGCAACGATCATATGCGGATTTGAACATGGATTTCACATGATTGTTCCTGCTTACACAAACAGCACGGTGGATAACGATTATATGCCGGCAAAGAAAACCTATGATTATTACAATAATTTTATTTGGAAGAACCGATATGCGTCATGCGTACCTTTTGAAAGGGCATTGGAAATGATCAAGCAGAATATGCTTTGCAGGTAGCAGGGAAGAAGTGGCGTGGATGAGGGCTTAAAACGAGAGGCGATGCAAGGGAAAACGATCGTCTCAGGCCTGCCGTGATAAGGCGTTACCTGCCGGATGCATGGACAAGTCCGTTTGTATATCTCAAAGAAAGGGAAGCTGAAAATGAAAGAGAAAATATTTTACAGAATCATAATGGCAGCCGCATTTGTATTAACTGTATGCAGTCTGCTTACACACAACGATTGGATTCTGCTTCTTACTGCCATATTCATGGCATGCTGTGTCATCATTACATTTATCAAAAAGTGATACGACTCTCAGTTGTTTAGGACTCAATTTCGTTTTGATGAAGAAGACAGTATTTCAAATGGCAGAGATGGAAGGACAACATGCTGTCTGTACGTTTTGGCTTAATGCTTGCAGCGGCAGTCTGCTTTGCTATGGATATGTCCGAGAGAAACCTCTGTACGTATACAGGTCTTTTACATAGCAGATCGTGTGTGGAATGATGAAGTGGAAACGTAGTTGCATATAGAAAAACAGAATGGCAGAGGTCATTCTGTTTTTGATTCGGGTTGTCCGGCATATGTATGCAGCAGTCTACACATGGTTGTAAGAATTTTCTGTGCATGCATTAGCTGTAACGTGTCTCCTGTGACATGACAGGCTAAGGTACAGGTATCCTTCCATGTAGAGACTGATATCTGAAAGGACGGGTATATGCGGGCTCTGCCCAGAAGATACAGCTGCGTAATCGTGCAGTCGTTAAAATAGATGGATGCCGCATCGATCTTTCCCAGATTTGTGTAGGAGATTTCCGGTGAGTGAAAGCCTGCTTTTGCGACAGCTTTTGTGACGGCAAGAGGAAGGTGCTTCATAATCGGATGTAACAGCTGTATGGTATGCAGGTCAGAACAGCGTGCCTTTTCCTCCTGCATTTGTTGATGGACATCCGCAAGCAGCTCCCGCCAGTCGCGATGATCCAGACCATGCAGTGTTACCTGAAAATCTCCAACGAAATTTGCAATGGACCAGCTTGGCTTTTTCTGCAGATAGGAACGAAGATTTACCGGACAGGGAATTGTCACGGCATTCGCTGCGGAGATGCTGTGCAGTGTCTGGGCATAGGCACATAGCAGAACATCGTTCACTGTACAGGCAGATGGACAAATTTGCTGTAACAGCTTTCGTGGAATGCTTTGATGCAGCTCGCTGGTATGCAGGGGATGGGGAGCAAAAGGAAGTGCGGCAGGAATTGTTTTTCTTCTTTTGGTTTTTATTTTTTTCAGCTTTATGATCGGAAGGGATTCGGGGGTTCGGCAGTTTTGAAAGGAGACAGTCTCCTGGCGATAACAGGCTGTCAGCAGGCGAAGGATTTGTGTAGCTCCATCCCCGTCACACAGAATATGACTGTATCCGATGCATACAAGGTCCTGCTGTTCTTTATGTATAATCTGTATGCAGAGCTGTGCATGGTGCTCAATGTTCCAGCTTGAAAAGTCAAAGTCTTCAACCTCCTGAATCATAGAAAAAGTATCGTCCTTCTGTTTCCTCCAGCAGTTATGCTTTTTATCATAGCGTAAAGCAAGCTCGGGCAGAAACGCTATACACTGACTAACTGCATCCTTTAATCTTTCCATACAGATATGGGGCTGTATCGTCAGCTTCAGAAATAAAACAGGCTGCTCGGGTAGCGTAAGTGCCTCCAGCAAATCCAGCATACCGGCAGAATATTTCATGACAGCACTTCCTTTCCATTTTTTTTTCTTTATCATAACATTGAGCTAAAAAATGTCAAGAGAGGACGATCTGTATGAAAAAGGGAAATACATGGAGTGGTTCAACATATGCAGGGTATAGTCTTCTTTTGTAGGATGCAAAAGTTTTATAGCAAGCAGCAGATACATTCTTGTGCAGCATAGGATGCTGAATCAAATAACCATAAACTTTCCTTCGATTTACAGCTCTTTACCGTTTGTCTTAATGACATGCTGATACCAATAGAAGGAATCCTTTTTCAATCGTTTCCCGCTTCCTTTACCATAATCATCCAGATCCACATAGCGAGACAGAAGGCTTCAGCCTTGCGTTTTCATTTTTTTCCTGTATTGTAGAGGGGAGCATCCCTTCTGCTTTTTAAACGCCCGTGAGAAATAGTTGGAGTCATTGAATCCGGACAGCTGCGAAATTTCCGAAACGGAATAAGAGCCGTTCATGAGAAAGCCGATACTTTTCTCAATTCGAAATTCCAGAATAAACTCAAACAGAGACTGATGCATATAGCTCTTAAAGATTCTGCAGCATTCGTTTTTACAGACATGAATCTGACCTGCAATATCATGCAGGGTGAGCTCGCGGTTGTAATTGTTTTCCACATACAGCAGAATGGTACGGATTCTATCGTAATTCAGCATATCAGAGGTTGAAAGCTTGCGTGCAGGATGCATATGGAGATGCAGTGTTTCTAATATCGTATAAAGCTCCATCAGGATTGCCAATTCATAGGCATCCGCTTTTTCCTCATCGTACAGAGCAATGTGCTGAATAGCGGCAGTAATAGCAGAATGCCATGGTGCACTGCCGTTAAAACAGAAGGAGGAAAGGGAGAGGTCATTCACAAGCGGCTTCACATATTTCCTGTGTATCAGACTCCCTTCAAATCCGGACAGAAGTCTGGAATCGAAGGTTACGGAAATATAGGTGCAATCCTGCTCATGATACATGGTTCCCGCATGCAGGGCATTTGCATTGCAGAACAATGCATCCCCTTTTTTGACATGGTATTCCTGATGATTGATTCTGTACAGCATTTCTCCGCCGGTGATCAGTGTCATTTCAATTTCCGGGTGCCAGTGCCAGAGAAAAGAACCGGAATCGTAAGCGGTTATTTTCTCATAGCTGACCAGCAAAGGGAATGTGTGACTTCCATGTGCCTTTATTTCTTTTTTTGTTTCATCCGTTATAATCTGCATATCTGCCTCCGATATTGATTATGATTATAATCTATCATACTATAAAATCCTGTTTTTGGCGCATTTGATATCAAAAATAAGGGGATATTCTTAAAATAATGCTGTTTTTTATCAAGATAGTTAAGGTCTGTGCGGTTAGGAAAGCTTATGATGTATATGAGGAGTAACCGTTTTCATGCTTTTGCACAGCAGCAGGCGTAACAGATTTGACAAGGCGTTCATCTTTTGATGAAAGCTAAGGTCAGCGCATGTTGTCAAACAGGATACAATTCCGTTGTTGGCTGCAGAAGCATGGATATGCGCAAGCTGTTCACACTTCAAGAAAGGTGTGGTGCTGCGAGTCTCTCAGCAATAAAAAAGCACTATGCCTGCTCATAAAAGGCTGTATATCTGAGCAGGGACTTAATCAGGAGGATACTTCATGAAAAAACGATTGATTAAAGAATTTACAGATATATTCGAGGTACCGGGTGAGGCATTGTTCTTTTCCCCGGGACGTGTAAATCTGATTGGAGAGCATACTGACTATAACGGCGGCATGGTGTTTCCATGTGCCATCACGTTTGGTACCTATGCTGTTGTCTCAAAACGAACAGATTCGTGTATGCGTTTATTTTCCAATAATTTTAAAGAGAAAGGGATTATTGACGTTGCATTGCAAACGCTGCACTATGATAAAAAGGATGACTGGGCGAATTATGTAAAAGGCGTCCTGTACTTCCTGCAGCAGGAAGGCTTTGAAATTCCATGTGGTTTAAACATACTGATTGAAGGCAATATACCAAACGGGGCAGGGCTTTCCTCCAGTGCATCGCTGGAGGTGCTGACTGGAACAATTCTGAAAGAAACCTTTCAGCTTCCCATCAGTAAGCTGGATATTATCAAGCTGTCGCAAAAAGCAGAGAATCAGTTTGTCGGCATGAACTGTGGTATCATGGATCAGTTTATCATCGGAATGGGGAAAAAGGATCATGCGATCGCACTGGATACCGGCACATTGGAATATACCTATGCACCCGTTCAGCTAAAACAGGCTAGTATTATTATCATGAATACCAACAAGCAGCGCGGACTGACGGATTCCAAGTATAACGAACGACGTGCTGAGTGTGAGCATGCGCTTTCCCAAATCCAAACGGTTGTGAAGATTAAAAATTTATGTGATCTGAAGGAAACGGAATTTGAGAAGGTGCAGCACGTCATCACCAGTCCGGTGGAAAGAAAGCGTGCCCGTCATGCTGTGCTGGAAAACATACGTGTGAAAAAAGCGATAGCGGCATTGGAAAAAAACGATATTGAAGAATTTGGTGCTTTGATGAATGCCTCTCATATCTCCCTGCGTGATGATTATGAGGTTACCGGGATAGAACTGGATACGCTTGTGGAAAGTGCATGGAACCAGTCAGGGACAATCGGGGCACGGATGACAGGAGCAGGATTTGGAGGCTGTGCGATTGCAATTGTCAGAAATGATGATATTGAGGACTTCACAGCTGCAGTGCGCAGAGAGTATACACAGGCAATCGGATATGAACCGGATTTCTATATCGCATCCATTGGTGACGGTGCAGGGAAACTGGCGGAGCTGTGAATGCTGAGATTACGTTTTGCTGAGGAATGGTACAGAATGCAATGTCATGTAAAACGGGGTGGAAAGTTTTTAGAAACATCTGACTGTATTCCTGGGGACATCCTTTGCTGCATGCATATATGGAAAATCATTTGAAACAGGTACTGAAGGCTGCGGGTCTATGAACTGTACGTTTGCTTCGATTGTGTAGGAAGGTGCAATGCAGCAATATGCACATGGATATCACTGCATTTGTCCTTTTATATTTGTGTCTGCGCAATATGCGAAAAAGAAATGGAGTAAATCATGAAAAAAAAGGTTGCAGAATTCTCACAAGGTGCTGTTTATGCATATACAATTCAGAATGAGGCTATACATATGACAGCCTTGAATTTCGGTGCTGTGATTACGGAGTTGAAAACCTCGGATCGAAGCGGCAATATGGAGAATGTGGTCGCTGCTTTTTCCGATATCATGGACTATGAGCGACAGCAGGGGCCGTATCTGAATGCAGTCGTCGCACCGGTGGCAGGAAGAATCGCCTATGGCAGCTATTCAATGGAGAACACCGTTCATCAGCTTTCAATCAATAACGGCTGTCATCATCTGCATGGTGGTACGGGTGGTATATCCAGACAGTTGTTTCATGTTGAAGAGGAGGAACAGGCACTGCATTTTCATCTGGAATGCCGTCATGACATGGACGGATTTCCACAGGGTACCTACCGCTATGATATATGGTATCGGCTCAGTGGAAACAATCTGATAATAGAATATCACGGTACACCTCCGCAGAAATCGCTGATGAATATGACTTCCCATATGTATTTCAATCTGTCGGGAAATTTGCGGGAATCCATATTGCAGCATGACCTGCGTATTGACAGTGTGGAAAAACTGAAAATTCATCCGGATGGACATCCGTTTGAAAAAGAGAAAATTGAAGCCGGAAGTGCCTTTGATTTCCGAAATCTGACACCGATACAAAAGCGCTACGAGCTTGGCCATCCCGAGTTTCAATATACCAGAGCATATGATACGCCGTTTTTGCTGGGGCCTAACGGCATCACCTTATATCATGCAGGAAGTGGAAGACGTCTGGATATGACTACTGATGCGCCTTCTCTGGTTTTGTATAGTGCAAATTATTTTGATGATGAGAATCTTGTATTGAATCATCATCGAAGGGGAGAGGCATTTATCGCTCTGGCACTGGAAACACAGGACCTGCCAAACGGTGTAAATATCAGGAATGCCGAAGTGCATCCATTTTATGATGCACGGCATCCGTATAAGCAGAAAACGGTATATACCTTTTCTCATATGTAAAGCTGGTCAACCATCGGCATCAAAATTTGAAAGCAATAGAGATATCGTGTATCCTTCTTTAAAATATCGGACAGATATAGAGGAAGGCATAGGGCTTTCTTTGAATGCAGATGCTCATACAGGCAGTACTGGCGAAGAAGAAAAACGTGCAGGAAACATAAGAATGCTTCAACAACTTGCTTTATCGCAATAAATATGGAACAGCTTGCATTCCACAGGCTGTTCTTTTATACAGAATCTGTGAAACTGCATGATCTGTCAACTTCTTTGATGTCTTTTATTGAAATTTCTGAACATTAGGTAATTCATAAAAGAATAGCAGACAGGTCTTCTTGTATAAAAGACACGCAGAAACTGGAGAATAAGCGGCTATCGTATGGTGATTGCATTCGCAGGTTAAAAGGGTACTGGCGCTTAAAAGGTAATGAAGCATATAAAATCATCCGGTAAGATGATGCAGACAAGGGGGAGGCATCATAGTAAGGAAAAACGAAATGAAATTTCATAGGGAAAATATGTTTTTAAGGTAGACAAAATAAAGATTTTAGTGTATTATTGTAGGGCACTCAATTATGCAGGAGTGGTGGAACGGCAGACACGCTGTCTTCAGGCGGCAGTGCGAGCAATCGCGTGAGAGTTCAAATCTCTTCTCCTGCACCATGATAAGCACAAAAGCGCTCTATATCAGCGCTTTTTTTGTTTTATAGGATAATAGTAAATAAATACACAGTATCGTGTATATCGGATATACATATAGCCGCAGTTGCTGTAGCTTACTTTTCCTCATGGCAGTATCTTTTCCTCTCCTGCAAATATTCCATATAGATACTGCAGGAGGGAAAGAAAATGCCTGCGGCAGAATATGACAATAGAACGCTGTGTTCTTGCAGCACATGAAATTGATGAAACATTGCAGGTAGGGAATATGCAAAGCAAGCAGGTGTATTATTCGAAAACCTGCAGTCCACAGGATAATCTGCAGCAGCTTTTTGATACCGGTATGGATTTACTGTTTCCGGATGTGCAGTGCAAGGGAGAATATCCATACTATATGAAACGCTTTTTTGAACAGAATAACGTTGTTCTTCCTATGCAGGAGGGAGATGAAGAGTTATTGAAAAAGGGGACTGTTGATTTCATGAGCTTCAGCTATTACAGCAGTATTGTATCAGGATATAACGGTGATTCCTTAAAGCTGCATACCACCAATTTAATGGGTGCTGAGAAAAACAATTATGTGGAATACAGTGCGTGGGACTGGGCAATCGATCCAATCGGTATGCGTATTGCGTTGAATCATATGTATGACCGTTATCATTTGCCGATCTTTATCTCCGAGTGCGGCTTCGGTGCCTATGATCAGGTGGAAGCCGATGGTATGGTTCACGATGATTACCGAATTGATTTCCTGCAGAAGCAGTTGACACAGGTGAAGGAAGCAATTCGTGACGGGGTAGAGGTATTCGGATTTACCGCATGGTGTCCGATTGATCTTGTATCACAGACAACATCAGAATTTTCCAAGCGATACGGCTTTGTATATGTGGATTTGGATGATTATGGCAACGGTACGTATGAGCGTACACCGAAGAAAAGCTTTTACTGGTATAAAAAAGTGATTGCATCCAATGGGGAAGAGCTATAAGCCGTTATAAAACAGAATTCGCCTATCTTAACTAGAGGATAAATACGCTGTGAGGAGGGTACGACGCGATCATACGTTTGTGCCCTTTTTTGCAGGTGTTGGAAAGCGTCTGTCTGTTATCAGCCGGATGTAGTGTTTTCAGTTGCTTGAACCTTTTTCAGACAGGGTCAAGCAAACGGATATTTTATACCCATCACCCATAAATGCATAGCATAGAATACATCTGTACCTTCAGATAAAAGCTGTAAAGCAGCCTCAGTCTGAGAAGCTGTTTTTTATGTTATGAGAGCCGTTTGTAATACTTATATGATTTCAGGCCTGATCACATATGTGTCAATGGGAATGGCATATGTCTGGAAAGGATTCTATTTGATATTGATGAACCAATAGACTAAGGAGTATGCTTTGCCGGCATATATTGTTTCCTGCTGGGAAATATTTCTTCCTGAAGTTGCGTTTTATGCCATTGTAACTCTGCGGGGAAACGATATAATAAAAGCAGAAAGAAGGAATGAACAATGACGATTCGACTTGGAAAAAAGCTTATCGCGCTGCGAAGAGACGCGAACATGACGCAGGAAGAGCTGGCTGCCTATATGGGTGTATCGAAATCCAGTGTATCCAAGTGGGAAACCGAAACGACCCTGCCGGATATCCTGCTGCTGCCCCAGCTGGCCACTTTGTTTAATGTCAGTGTGGATGAGCTGATCGGATATGAACCGCAGCTGAGTATGGAGGCTGTAAACAAGCTGTATCTGCAGCTCAGTGCTGAATGGAGCCGGGACAGCGCCAATGCGTATGCTCACAGTGAGGAGCTGATACGCAAATATTACTCCTGCTTTCCCTTCCTGCTCCAGATGGCAGGGCTTTATCTCAATCACTACATGCTGCATGAAAAACCAGAACTGGTTATGAAGCGCAGTGAGGAGCTGTGTGACCGCGTGATTGCGGAAAGTGAGGAAAACAGTCTGGTAAAGGATGCGATTTCTTTGAAAATAACCTATTTGATTACCAGCAGACAGCCGCAAAAGGCATTGCAGCTTCTCGGTGAAGAGGCAAAGCCGATCGCACAGGACAGCGAGATGATTGCGGCATGCTATCAGATGCTGGGAAAGCCAAAGCAATCCAGCCGTATCTTTCAGATCTGCATCTATCAGCATCTGTTGTTCGTAATACAGGATATGGCCAACTATATGCTGATGAATATGGAGGATGAGCAGCTGTGTGATGAGACCATGCATCGTATGCTGGAATTGCTGAAGCTGTTTCATATCGATGCACTGCATACCATCACCTCCACGATGGTTTATATGTCCTGTGCCATGGTCTATGCACAGCGCATGGATAAGGAGTCCGCACTGCGAATGCTGGAACGGCTGATCGACGTGATTATCCGCTACGATCTTGCCCATATGAAGATTCATAGAGATACGTATTTTACAGAGGTGGAAGCCTGGATGGAATCTTTACAGCTGCGCACACAGGCTCCCAGAGACGGCGGGGTTATTCTGGACTCGCTGATTCAGGAGCTGCAGCCGCCTGTATTCGATTTTCTGAAGGGGGAACCGCGTTATCAGGCCTGCTTGCAGAAGCTAAAGGCTGAAAAGGAGAGAGCATAATGGATACACTTATGGAATATCTGCCGGCATTACTGCCGCTGATTCTGCTGGAGCTTGGTCTGGCAATATTTGCATTGATTCATCTGATTCGTCATCCACAGGTTAGGATTGGAAACAAATGGATTTGGATACCGGTTATTTTGTTTCTTCAGTTTCTGGGGCCGATTCTCTATTTTGTAATCGGCAGAGAGGAGCAGTAGTAATGGATGTATTAACACTACGCAACCTGCATAAAGCCTTCGGAAGGCAGAAGGTTTTGCAGGGCATCGATTTAACGGTACCGCAGCACAGTATCTTCGGGTTTATAGGAAAAAACGGTGCGGGAAAAACAACGACAATGAAAACGATTCTCGGTCTGGAAAAGGCGGATGCCGGGGAATTGTATATTATGCAGGAGCCGGTTGTTTTTGGAAATACCAGAACGAACCGCTATATCGGCTACGTCAGTGATGTCCCTGAATTTTACGGCTTTATGACAGCACGGGAGTATTTGCAGCTGTGTGCTGAGATATCCGGCCTTGCTGCGCAGAAGGCAAAGACACGGATTGATGAGCTTTTACAGCTGGTGGGATTATCAGAGACCGGAAAAAAACGATGTGCCACGTTTTCCAGAGGGATGAAGCAGCGCCTTGCGATTGCGCAGGGGCTGCTGAATGAGCCTAAGCTGCTGATAGCAGATGAGCCGACATCGGCGCTGGATCCGCAGGGTCGAAAGGAGATTCTGACAATACTGGAAAAGGCAAAAGAGAAAACGACGGTATTGTTTTCCACACATATCCTGAGTGATGTGGAAAGCATTTGTGATTCCATCGCCATTCTGCATGAGGGAAAGATCGCCGTAAGCGGAAATTTACATGAGCTGCTGCAGATGAAGGGAACTGCATCGCTTTATGTGGAAACTGAGTGTGAGGAGGAGTGCTCGCTGTTGCTGGAAGCATTGCGAAAGCGGGGCATTGCCGTACAACAGACACATCCGTATGCAGTGCAGTTGCCGGATCATATGGAAACACAGCAGCAGGTTTTAGCTATTGTAAATGCGCAGGGGCTGCGGCTGCAGAGGCTGGAGCGCATGCGTCCGACTCTGGAACAGTATTTTCTGGAGGTGACAAAATGAAGGGATTCACAGCGTTTATGAAAAAGGAGCTGCTGGAGGCAGTACGTTCCTATAAGCTTGTCATATTATTGATTGTATTTGCAGCACTGGGATTTATGAATCCAGTCAGTGCACGTTATTTACCGGAGCTGGTCGCAGGTTTTCTGCCGGAAGGTATGCATATGGAGATTCCACAGCCTGTCGTACTTGATTCCTGGCTCCAGTTCTTCAAAAATACGGCGCAGATCGGCTTGATAGCAATCATTATTATGTGCTCATCCTCAATGGCGAATGAAATCGGAAAGGGGGTTCTGATACCGCTGCTGGCAAAAGGGATGCCCCGCAACAGCGTTCTTGCCGCAAAATTTATTTCCATATCATGCTTGTGGACATTGTCTCTGGGATGCTCATTCCTGATTACCTTTCTGTACAATTTCGTATTCTGGGAAAGCTCTCTCGTGCCGCATCTGTTTCCGCTTGTGACTGGGGTATGGCTGTTTGGTTTGATGATGACAGCCTCTATGATTCTGGGGGGCGTGTATAAGGGGACTGTTTCCGGAAGTCTGCTGTGTGCCGGCTGCCTGTTTCTGCTCTGTGTGCTGATAACGATGTTTGCTGCGGTGGCAGATTATTCACCCTTTGTGTTTTTGTCACAGTATCAGTCTTATCTTACCGATGGCATCACGATGCAGGAATTTCTGAAGCCTGCAGTCTGTGCAGTTACTGCTACCCTGCTTCAGCTGGCAGCGGCAGTTATTATATTTCGTCGCAAAAGTCTATAATTGAAAAAGCAGTCACTTATTCACAGCTTATTCACAGTGGCTGCTTTTCCTTTGTTCTTTCTTACTCCAGGGTGTTTGCAAATAGGAGGATGCAAATGCTATTGATAAATACATTCGTGTTGAATTCTCCTAATTTTGGATTACCCCATAAGGGAGTAGGAATTTTTCTTGATTAGGATTCTTTTTCTTCTGGAAAGAGAAAGAGTAGAATCAATGATGAAATCCCGAATCGTAATTGATCCGATGATAAGGGGAGGAGACGATTTGGTAAAACGATCATTCAGGATGAGGAATGAACATGGAATGAAATTATCACTGCAGCTTCAGAAAACAGATTTCTCTGTTTTCTACTTTATCCTATGTTCAGAAAGGGCTGCAGTATTGGCAAAACACCAGTTCCATGCAGAAATTTCAGAAAATTATATCACACGCATAAAATTATAGAAGGTATGGTGAGTTTGCAGCTACAGCTCTAATTACGAAAACCAGGCTGTATGCTCCAGATTTATGATATAATTTAAGAAATCAGTTATGCTTGCATACTGGGAAAGGAGGCTAAATAAGATGAATATAATGATAGGAAAGAGAGTACAGAGAAAACATGAGTTATATAGAAAAGAACAAGGAAGCGTGGGAGGAAGCGTTCGACAATAGAATCAATGGCTGGGGAGATGCAGTCGTTGAAAACCTCCAGGCATCATCCGCTTATTACATTCAGCCTGCGCTACAGGCTGAGCTTGATCAACTGAATCTTGCTGGAAAACATGTTGCGCAGTTTTGCTGCAGCAACGGCAGGGAGCTGCTGTCCATCAGCAGTCACTATGGGGCAGTCGGTACCGGCTTTGATATTGCAGAAAATCTGATTGCACAGGGGCAAATGCATGCAAAGCAGCTGCATGTGCCATGTAGCTTTTCCGCTATGAATATTCTGGATATAGGAAGCGAATATCATCAGAAATTCGATGTGATCCTGTTTACGATCGGTGCAATTACCTGGTTTCAGGATGTAAACGCACTTTTTCGGGTGGTGTCCGACTGTCTAAAGCCAAAGGGCATTATGCTGATTCATGATTTTCATCCACTTATGAATATGCTTCCTCTGCCGGGGGAGGACTGCTATTGCCATGATGTCGTCAGGCTGCTGGAGCATAAATATTTCACAGCTGAGCCATGGATTGAAAACAATGGGATGGGGTATATTTCCGGAGATTATGCATCCAAGACATTCACAAGCTTTTCACACTCCATTTCAGAGCTTGTGAACAGCACCATACAAAGCGGTATGAGTGTAAGGCTGCTGAATGAATATGATTATGATATCGGACTATCGGATGTATATGATGCAATGGGCTTGCCGTTATCCATGCTGCTCATGGCTGAGAAAGTATAAACATATGACGCTAGCTTAGTCTTGAGTTCAGAAAATATAATAAAATAAGAAACGGGGAAGATACCCGAATGCGTTTGAAAATCAGGCTGTTGATCTGGGATGCTGAGATCGATGCCTGATTTTTATTCATATAAAAGGCAGCAGCAGTCTCAAACAGAGTGAATATAATGATCTGCATACTGTGAACCATATAAAAAAGCCGATATTTACCGGCTTATTTATCAAAATGGTGCAGACGATGAGATTTGAACTCACACGAGCATACGCTCACTACCCCCTCAAAGTAGCGTGTCTGCCATTCCACCACGTCTGCGTTTCCTAAATGCCTATTTATCATACTATATTTTTCATGAATAATCCAGATGTTTTTGAAAAAAATAAGAGAATTGTATCAGTAACGGTATGGTTCACTGAGGAAATACGATACAATCAGGGATACCATAGAGTGAATCCGTTGATGATAGGTGGGAACGCTTACCTGAAAAATTCTTCAAAAATTCACATAGTACACATATTATTCACACATTTATAGTAGATAATAGGGACACGTAAAGAAAGGTTGAAATCATGAAAATGAAAAAAGAAATGAAAATCTCCAAGGCAAGTATCGTCTTTTATGTGGCCTCTGTTATCTTCCTGGCAATTGCCGCTTTTGAAATCTATCAGGCGTATCTGACGGTGGAAAGCTATAAAACAACATATACACTGCAGTTGACAGATATTCTCAATTTGTATTTCACCGGCTGTGTACCTTACTTTGGCTTCGCTTTTTTGGCCTATGGAATCGGTGAGGTTCTGAAGAAAATCAATGATCTGACAAGTACACTTCGTCTGTGTATTGAGGATGTAATCGAAGAAGAGGTGGAAGAAGAAGCAGAAGAGTTTGTTTCAGAACCCGTAGCAAACGAAATGAAGAATGCCTGATATCAAGCAAAGCTGTAGCCTGTAAAACGGATGCCGAAACTATATCGGTTTTCTGGATACAGGTTTTTTTACAATTCTATTCTGCTTTCTGAGGTGACTCACATCATAATATAGAAAATATTCTGTCAGCTGATGGATTCCTTTTGTATATTGCTGTTTACAGTTGCATGCGAAATTTATTTCAAGCTGGAAACAGAAAGGTGAAAGGATCCTTGCTTTGCGGCTGATGCTGTAAGTGTTATACTGAATGGGAAGCGGAGGTGTATGTATGAAGGACTGGTTTCAGGTTGAAATGCTGGATGATACAACCTATGTGATTTCAGAGCATAAGCATTATGAAAAAACAAATTGTTATCTGCTGCTCGGAAAGCAGAGGGCTTTGCTGATTGACAGTGGTCTGGTAGTCGCGGATATCCGCAAAATAACAGATCAGCTGACTGCATTACCGGTAACTGTAATTGCTACACATGTGCATTGGGACCATATCGGCAGCCATGGCAGCTATACTGATGTACTGGTTCATGAACGGGAGTATTCCTGGCTGAATGGAAAATTTCCACTGCCGCTTGGTGTGGTGAAGCAGCAGCTGATGAAAGAGCCCTGTTCTTTTCCAGGGGACTTTCATTTGAACGCCTATACTGTATGGCAGGGGCATGCAGGCATTGTAGGAGATGGGGATATCATGAATCTTGGCGGTCGTCATATTCGTGTCCTGCATACACCAGGGCATTCTCCTGGACATATGTGTTTTTTTGATTTGGAACGGGAATGGCTGTACTGCGGGGATCTTATCTATAAAGGAGTTCTGTACTGTGATTATCCGTCCACTGATCCACAGGCATACCTGCTGTCGGTACAAAGGCTGCAAACGCTAGCGCTTCAGCGCCTGCTGCCTGCCCATTATACAATCGAAGTGGGGCCTTCACTGATTCAGGAGACAGCACAGGCATGGCAGGAGCTGCAGGAAAAAGGTCTGCTTCAGCGTGGCAGCGGGGAATTTCGATATGAAAATTTCTCCATTCGTCTATAGGAGAAAAAGGAACATGAGAATATTGATGCTACAGGGCTTGTATTGTACATCCAAGCTTTGGAAACAGGCAGCTTCCTGCCTGAAAGAACATGATTTGCTATTTATGGAGTATCCGCATGAGGTTACGTCACAGGCAGCTCGGGTGATGGATTTGGCTTCCTGGATTGCGTCACAGCTTCCCAGGGATATTGATGTTATAATCGGACACAGCATGGGCGGAATCCTTGCCCTGCAGCTGGTACATGATGTTGGTGTGCCGGTGAAATGCGTTATTTGCATAGAGAGCAATTTATGTCCGGCAGAGCCCTTTTATCGTAATCTCGTTATGAAGCAGAGTATGACAACACTGGGTGCTAAGCTGCAAAAGGAGATGGCAAAGGAAGCCGTATGGTATCAGGATACACTGGCGAAGCAGCTGCAGGAGCAGTTTGATTACAGTCCGCTGACGGATATTACCGTACCGATACATATGATCTATGGAGATCGCGGAATCTGTGAGTATGCCGATCGGATTCAGGATTTGAATCTACATTGGGAAACAGTAAATCGGCTGCAGTTTCATTTTATAAGAAATGCCTGTCACATGCCGATGCTGGAACAATGCGAGGACACATACCGCTGTATAGAGAACATCCTGTATGCGGCAACGGATAAACCCGCAGGTTGATGGCGATTGAATTGCACGTATAGAGCAATGGATACTGCATGCATACCGCTTCGTATATTTACCGCATGGTAAATACGAAAATGCGAATGGAAGGAAGCCTTCCTATAAGAACAAGTACAGGGGAATGCCGAACAAAAAAATCTCAAATTCTGTCACAGTGAACGGAAGAATTTGAGATTTTTATTGCGGCTTTACATATCAGTAGGAACAGTTTTCCTTTATTCCTGCTGCTTTTCCTTTTCCTGAATGACAAGCTCAGCAATCTGAACCGCATTGGTTGCGGCCCCCTTGCGAACCTGATCTCCACAGCACCAGAAGCTTAATGCATTCGCATGTCCGCTCATATCCTCACGAATACGACCGACAAACACCAGATCCTGATCAGTGGTATCCAGCGGCATCGGATATACCTGCTTCTGCGGCTCATCCACCAGTTTGACACCCGGTGCCCCCTGCAGCAGCTCCCTTGCCTTTTCCACGCTGATTTCCTTCTCAAACTCCACCATGATAGATTCGGAATGGGAACGAATCACCGGAACACGCACACAGGTACAGTTTACACAAAGCTCAGGATTACTCATAATCTTGCGTCCTTCGTTCTGCATTTTCATTTCCTCGCTGGAGTATCCGGCCTCGTTGAAGCCGCCAATCTGTGGAATGAGATTATAGGCAATCTGATACTGGAAGGTATTGACTGCTACCTCCTTGCCATGTGCCAGCGCACCCACCTGCTGATTCAGCTCACGTATTCCATTGACGCCTGCACCGCTGACAGCTTGATATGTGGAAACGACCATACGCTTTGCATTTGCATATGCATGCAGTGGCTGCAGCGCAACCAGTGCGATAATCGTTGCACAGTTTGGATTGGCAATGATGCCGTGATGCTCACGTACTGCCTGCGGATTCACCTCCGGAATAATCAGCGGTACCTGCTCATCCAGACGGAAAGCTGAGCTGTTATCCACAACTACCGCTCCTTTTTCTGCGGCAATCGGAAGATATTTTTCGGCAATATCATTTTCTGCAGCTCCTAAAACGATATCCATGCCATCGAAGCTGTTTTCTGTCGTTTCCTCAACGATATACTCCTTATCGGCAATGGTAAGCTTCTTCCCTGCACTTCTTGCACTTGCCAAAAGATGCAGCTCACGGATTGGGAAGCTGCGCTCCATTAAAATCTTTATCATTTCCTGACCTACAGCACCGGTGGCACCGAGTATTGCGACCTTGTATGTTTTCATTTCACTCTCTCCTCATATTCTATCTATATGTTCTGTATGCACGAATTGTGAAGCATGCGGTGTTTCTAAACAACAAAATTGTTGTAGATGGTTTCCACCGTCTTCTCGTAATCCTTGTTTTCCACACCGACGATGATATTCATTTCATCCGTCCCCTGAGCAATCATGCGAATATTGATATTATTCTTTCCCAGCACAGCAAACAGCTTCCCGCTGATTCCCGGACGGTACATCATCTGACGGCCAACCGTGGCAATCAGGGAAATATTATCGATAATTTTGATTTCATCGGCATTGCAGGCTTTCTTCATATCGCCCACCATATCGTAAATGATATCCTTCACATCCTCGGAATTGACAACGATGCTGAAGGAATCGATCCCGCTTGGAATATGCTCGATGCTGATCCGGTAATTCTCACAGATTTCCAGCGCACGGCGGATAATGCCGACTTCATCCGACATGTGGTTTTTATAAATGGCAATAACGGTGAAATTCTTCTTCCCTGCGATACCGGTAATCATCTGCTCGCTTGGATGATCATCTTTCTCCACGATGATGGTACCACCCTCCTCCGGATGATTGGTATTCAGGATGTTGATCGGGATGTTTTTTTCCTTTACCGGAAAAATCGCCTCCTCATGCAGAACACTTGCCCCCATATAGGAAAGCTCACGCAACTCGGAGTAGGTGATGGTGTTGATGCGTTTTGGATGGTGGACAATTCTCGGGTCAGCCATCAGTATGCCGGAAACATCTGTCCAGTTCTCATACATATCCGCATTCAGAATATCCGCCAGAATTGAACCCGTAATATCACTTCCACCACGTGACATTGTACGCACGGTACCATCCGGCAGTGCGCCATAGAAGCCGGGAATGACAAAACGGTCCAGCTTCTTCATTGTATTATCCATTCGGTACTTTGTCGCATCAAAATCAATTTTCCCATCATAACGGAAGGTGATGATATCCTTTGCATCCACAAATGGAAAGCCAAGATACTCCGCCATCAGCTTAGCAGTCAGATATTCTCCTCGTGAAACCAGATAATCCGTGGACATTGTCTTATTCAGCTGTCCTTTCAGCTTTGCGAGGTCCTCCTCAATCGGATAGCTCAGCCCAAGATCATTCTTAATGGAAATAAAGCGCTCCTCTATCAGATGAAACAGGGATAAATGATCGACGCTGTATTTTAAATGGGCCTCAATCAGATACAGCAGATCGGTCACCTTATTATCCTTCTTATGCTCACGTCCGGATGCACTGACAACGACAAAGCGCCGGGCCGGATCGCTTTCAATGATATGCTTCACCTTGCGGAACTGCTGTGCATTCGCAACCGACGAACCGCCAAATTTTGTTATTTTCATCATACTGCTAGTCATCCTCCCTTTCATAGATGCTGGCCATAAAGGCATGGACATCTGTCTTCAGCATCCGTTCCATCACCTGATGCATTTCATATACCTCAGCCTTCTGAATATGCAGATACTCCTGCCCTTCAAAGGTTTTCACCTCATAGCTGAAATCCTGCAGCTCATCACGTGCCGCCTCATCTGCACGCAGGATATAATCACGCAGACACAGTGTCTCATCATAGCTCATCGTATTGGTGAAGGAAGGATCCATGTGACAAACGCCTTCCTTGAGGTCAATCAGATCCTGTACAATGGCGTTGGCAGTCGGAAGCTTTCCGGCACCCTGACCGAAAAACTTTAAATCTCCAATGGTTTTCCCATGCAGGGTAATCAGATTGTAATTGTCCTGTGTGTTGCTTTCCAGAGAACCGGCTTCAAACAGCACCGGCTCAACAACACAGCCATAACGGTTGGCGTTGCGCCGGGTTTTGGCAATCAGACGTATAGCATAGCCCAAAGATGAAAAATACGATACGTCCTGCTTCGTGATATTGCGGATGCCGAAAACCGGGAAGGTATCCGGAACATGGTAGTCATAAGCAAGGCTGGCAGAAATACGCAGCTTGTTGCAGATATCATAGCCGTCGATATCAGCGCTTGGGTCTGCCTCCGCATAGCCCAGCTCCTGCGCTTCCTTCAGAATATCCTCAAAGGATGCATGGTAGCGCTGCATGTGATCCAGAATATAATTGCTGGTACCATTGAAAATACCGTGAATGCGGTCAACCTCATCGATTCGCATCGCCTTTGCCAGTCCTTCAATCCAGGGAATACCACCTCCGGTGCTTGCTTCATAGTAAATGCGGACATTGTGCTCTCTTGCGACATCTGTGAACTCCTTCAAATAAGCTGCGATTACCGCTTTGTTGGCTGTAACGACATGCTTGCCGCTTTTCAATGCCTGCAGAATATACGTGTGGGCAGGTTCAAGACCACCCATCGTTTCCACGATGACATCCACAGAAGTATCCTGTAAAATCGTCCGGATATCATCACACATATAAGGAAGTGTTTTCGCTTTTCCTTTACGAATCAGTATATAGGATACGTGCAACTGTTTGGTGCTTTTTGTTACCGCGTGATCAATAATTTCCTTTACTCCCGAGCCAACGGTTCCATAACCGAGTATTGCTATATTCATATAATTCCTCCTCAATAAATTTTTGTGTCTTTGTTTCAAAAACACTTGTTTTTTTATTGCGAACATTGTATCATAGTAAAAAAAGAATTGCAAGACGAAAAAGAAGGAGATTGGAACATGGAGAAAATATATACAAGTACGAGAAACAAAGCGCTGGCGCGCACACCCAAGGAAGCGGTCGTAAAGGGAATTGCAGAGGATGGCGGTCTGTTTGTCTATGATGCGCTGGATACGCTGCGTCTGCCGCTGCAGGATATGATGCAGATGACCTATGAGCAGATGGCGGAAACTGTTCTGCAGCTGCTGTTACCGGATTTTACCGAGGAAGAAGTAAAGGACTGTGTGGAAAATGCCTATAAGGGCAAATTCAGAGATGAACACATCACGCCGCTTCATAAGGCGGGGAACACCAATATTCTGGAGCTGTTTCATGGTCCTACCTGTGCCTTTAAGGATGTGGGGCTGCGCATGCTTCCACAGTTGATGAGCAAATCCCTGCAGCAGCATCCCGATGAACATGTCATGATTTTAACCGCAACCAGCGGCGACACCGGTAAGGCTGCCCTTGAGGGCTTTTTGGATGTGCCGCGTACCGGAATCACGGTCTTCTATCCGGATGAGGGTGTATCCAATATTCAGCGTCTGCAGATGATAACCACCAAAGGAAGCAATACCTGTGTCTGTGCCATCAGGGGTAACTTCGATGATGCCCAGTCCAATGTGAAGCGGATCTTTCAGAATGCACAGCTGTCTGCACGGCTGAAGGAAAAGGGTATCACCTTATCCAGCGCGAACTCCATCAATATCGGTAGACTGATTCCGCAGGTTGTATATTATGTGTATGCATATAAGGAAATGGTACGGACAAAGGAAATCACATTTGGGGAAAAAGTGAATTTCTGTGTGCCGACAGGAAACTATGGGAATGTGCTTGCCGGTTACTATGCCAAGCTGATGTGCTTGCCGGTAAACAAATTTATCGTGGCATCCAATTCCAATAATGTACTCTTTGACTTTTTAAAGGACGGTGTCTACGATCGAAACCGTCCGTTCTATAAAACCATCTCTCCGAGTATGGATATACTGATTTCCAGCAACCTGGAGCGGCTGCTTTACTACAAGAGCGGCAAGGATGCTGACTATATCGCACAGCTAATGAACGAGCTGGAAGCAACAGGACGCTATCAGGTGCGTGAGGACATTTTCACCTCTGTCCGTGAAGATTTTGCGGGTGGCTATTGTGATGATGCGGCATGTGCACAGAGTATGCGTGAATTTTATGAACAGAGCGGTTATGTTATGGATCCGCATACGGCAATCGCCTACAAGGTGATGAAGGATTATGAAAAAGAGGATTCCATGCATAAATGTGTGTTGCTTTCCACAGCCAGTCCATATAAATTTGCACCGGCTGTTTACGAGGCTTTGTTTAATGAGACAATCCAGGATGAGTTTGCCTGTATGGAAATGCTGCAGCAGAAAAGCGGTTCTGCGATGCCGAAGCCGCTGGCAGAGCTTGCGAAAATGGACATTTTGCACAGCCACCTGATTGATAAGGATGATATGCCTTCCTTTGTGGAAACCATCGGGGAGGAAATATTCCATGGTTAAGGTACGTGTTCCGGCAACAAGTGCGAATCTGGGAGTCGGCTATGACTGTCTTGGCCTGGCGCTTGACGATTTTGCGACCGTGACCTTTGAGGTAATTGCAGAGGGCTTGGAAATTGCGGGCTGTGAAGAAGCCTACTGCAATGAAGAGAATCTGTTTTATCAGGCATTTGTGAAGGGGCTCCAGTATATGGGGGAAAGCGTTTCGGGAATCCGCATCACCGTGGATACCGATATTCCCTATGCCAGAGGACTTGGCAGCAGCGCAACCTGTATCGTCGCAGGACTTGCTGGAGCGAATGCCCTGTTTCATAACCGCATGAACCGCTATGAGCTCTTTGATCTGGCAACACAGATGGAGGGACATCCGGATAATATTGCTCCGGCCATCTTTGGCGGTCTGTGCGTTTCCTTCATGGAAGACGGGAAGCCGAATATGATTCGTTACGGTGTAAAACGCGATTTGCTGTTTGTGACAATGATTCCCGATTATGAGGTTAGCACCAAAGCGGCACGGGAGGTTTTACCGGATACCATGAGGTATCGGGACGCTGTCTATCAGATGGGGCGCTGTGCGGCATTGGCAAAGGCGATGGAAATCGGGAATGCCATGATTATGAGAAAAGCCTGCACAGATCAGATGCAGGAGCCCTACCGCAAGAAATTGATTATGGAATATGAGAATGTCCGCAGTCTGTGCAGGGAAACGGATATGATTACCATGTATATATCCGGAAGCGGATCGACGATGATCGCTCTGACCCAGGAGGAAGCGGCAGCCCGTGTGCTTGTTGAAAAAATAAAGAATCAGTATCCATCCTGGGATGCTCGTATTCTGCGTGCGACCTATGACGGTGTGCAAAGCGAGGTATGCTGATGGAGAAATACTATATTGTAGACAGTACGATTCTGCCGGATGTGCTGGACAAGGTCATTGAAGCGCGCTCCCTGCTACAAAACGGTGAGGTAAAGCAGGTGAGCGAGGCTGTCAAGCGTGTCGGAATCAGCCGCGGAACATATTATAAATATAAGGACTATGTCTTTCTGCCAGCTCAGGGAATGAGTGAGCGAAAGGCTGTGATATCTCTTATGCTGCATCATGACAAAGGAATTTTGTCAGAGGTACTGAACACGATGTCGAGCGTCAATGCCAATATATTGACCATCAATCAGAATATTCCGATTCATGAGTGGGCGTCGGTGGTACTGTCCTTTGATTTATGCGAAATGGCGGTATCCATCGATGAGCTACTGGAGCGTCTGCGCAGCTGCCGCGGTGTAAGCAATCTGCGTCTGATTGCAGTAGAATAACGTGACCGGAATGTGCGGATAAGAATCATTGCACAGGATGATTAGAAAGCGGGGAATCCCGCTTTTTCCATGCTGACGCTTTTTATTGCATGGCGATAGATGTTCCGAATCAGGAGCTGTGGTTATTTTCTCAATCTATGTTGTATGTACTAGCTGGGATAAGGGGGGAACAAAGCCATCCTGTGACAGTAGACTCGTACTTGCAGGAGTATCCTCCATGGTTTCCTTTCTGTATGGGAAATTGCTCTGTGTACAGCAGCGTGCTTTGCTTTGTAAATGTCTGATTTTAAAAAAAGGTGATTTTCTTTTTTTCTGAAATATGGTACGATATAAAAAGCCATTTAATATATAAGGAGTATCCTATGAAACAGCTGTTAGAAAAACTAACGACATTGGCGGCATACACTGCTGCTGTCTGCACAATCGTGATTCTACTGGTTACGAGTATAAACATAAATTGCTTCAATAAGGGTTTTTATAAAACGGAATATGCATCACTGGAAACTGCACAGTCTTTAGGGATGACGGAGAAGGATCTCAACAAGGCAACGGATGCACTGCTGGATTATCTGCAGGACCGTCGGGATAATATTGATGTCACCGTAGCGGTTAAGGGGACGGAGACCAAGGCTTTCAATGCGAGAGAATCCTCCCATATGGTCGATGTACGCAACCTGTACCGGTTTGCCATGGTGTTGAGAAATGTTGCGATCATTCTGCTTGTGCTTTCTCTGGTGTACATGGCGGTACGCTTGAAAAGTGGAATGCTGACGATTTTTAGTATCAATTATATGAAAACGGCGATATTGGCAGCGGTGTTTTTCGCAATGCTGGCAGGCTGGGCGTATGTTGATTTTGATGCATTTTGGACTACCTTCCACAAGCTGGCATTCCGCAATGATCTGTGGCTGCTGAATCCGGCAACCGACCTGATGATCAATTTGTTTCCAGCACAATTCTTTTCCTCGATGGTATTTCGTATCGTGGGTATGTTTGCGACCGGGTTCATCGGGCTGTTTGTATTCTGCTATCTTTTCCTGAGACATCAGCTTCATAAGCTTCATGGAGAACTGCATCATGACTAGACGTCTGATTCTTGCAAGCGCTTCTCCCAGAAGACAGGAGCTGTTACAAGACCTATCGTATCCCTTTGATATTGTTGCTGCGGATTGTGAGGAAAATTTTGACCGTTCCCTGCCGATTGCTTCTGCAATCGAACAGATAGCCAGACAGAAGGCACTTACCGTATGGGAACAGCACCCCGAGGCTGTTGTTCTTGGTGCGGATACGATGGTGTGCTTCAAAGATCAAATGATGGGCAAGCCGGAGAATCGGGAGGATGCCTATCGTATGCTGAAGCAGCTAAGCGGTAAAACTCATACGGTTGTCAGCGGTGTGGCTATTGTTTGGAAAGGAAAAGCTGAGCTTTTTCATGAAAAAACAAGCGTGACCTTCTATGAGCTTGAGGAAGAACTGCTAGAGCGATATCTTGACAGCAATGAGCCATATGATAAAGCTGGAGCCTATGGAATTCAGGGAATGGGGAAGCTGTTTGTGCGAGAACTACGTGGAGATTATTTCAATGTTATGGGGCTGCCGATTGCTGCAGTTTACCGACACCTGAAAGCGTATCTGGAAAAAAACTAAAAAATTTTGTTTTATGGTTGAAAAAATCGGCAATGCCTATTATAATATAATAGCTTTCCAATCATAAAGCATACCTGCCGGTATAGTATAGTGGTAATACAGAGCAATGGTAATGCTCAGCGCTCAGTTCAATTCTGGGTACCGGCACCATAAAGTAAGTTAAGCCTTTAAATAAAGGCTTTTTTAATGCCTAGAAAATGCCATACCCCCTCATATACCCCTTTTTACTGTTGATTTAATGTAATTCGTGAGGTATAGTATAGCCAGAGGTGGTATCAATGGCTATTATGATTCGCGATAATAAGTATTACATGAAAGGCAAAATACGAAGATTAGACGGCTCCCTATATTGCTATACAAAGTTGATATCCGGTACAACATCAAAAAAGAAGATGGCTGAGATTGAACGTGCATTCCGTAAGCAATTTGAAACTAACGAGATTTACGCTGTAATTGATTTTAACGCTCTCTGCGATGAGTTTATGCTATCCTATAGACAGGTCAAGGCATCCACTAAAATGACTAAAGAGCAGGACCTTAAGCGCCCTCGTGCCGCGTTTGGCAATGTGTCAGTCACAGATATAGACAGTAAGAGCTTGCAGCTCTATATCTACGAGCTTGAAAAAGAGCTCTCCGAAAAATCAGTAAAAAAGATATTTTATGCCGTTAAGTCTGTATTTGATTTTGCAGTCGATAATAACTATTTGCTCAAGAATCCCATGAAGACCGTTGTGCGGACCATAAACAGGGATAAGCCGAAACAAGAAATGCTGTATCTCACCGAGGACCAGTTTACGACTCTGTGTAAATACGCTGAGGATGACGAGTATACTCTGCTGTTTAAGTTTTTGTTTTACATGGGATGCCGCCGCGGCGAGGCCTTGGCACTAACGTGGGATGACATCGACCTAAGAGCTCGTACCGTCACGATCGGCAAGTCCGTATCCTTTAAGACACGCCCAGCTACCATCACGACACCGAAGACCAAGAACAGCTATCGCACGATCTCCATGCCAGAAGCCGTCTGGACTGCTCTGAGAGACGAAAAGGAAAGACACAGGGAAATGTATGGGTGGAGTGAAGAACGTTTTGTGTTTGGATACCACAAGCCTCTTGATCCGGAGAATATAAGACGCAGGCTCAAAGCAACCATAAAGCGAGCGAACGACGATAAGCAAAAGCTGCCGGACATCCGTATACACGATTTCAGGCACTCTCACGCCTCTTACTTAATCAATAACATGTCTGACAAGTTTACAGACTTTGACGTCGCTAAGAGGCTGGGAGACACTGTACAGACGCTGCATGATACATATGCGCACTGGTATAAGCAAGCCGATCGGGCAATCATTGAGGTCATAGACAACAAGCCCAAAGAGCCGGTTAAGGCCGATTATAAGACGGAGCTCATCGAGCTCAAGGAGCTGCTGACCTTAGAGGTCATAACACCCGAGGAGTTTGCAGCGAAAAAGAAACAGCTTCTAGGCATATAAAAGGCCGCTGTGGTCAGCGGCTTTTTTTTAGTACCATTTATATTCTTTTGTTTTTGCGTCATACTCTACATAAATGTCGTCGTCAGTATTCTCATCTTTTAATGTAAAATCAGCACTTAGCAATTTCATATCTTTTTTGTCCATCGAAGCAGGTCCTGATACTTCCTCGATGGTACTTGTATCGCCAGGGAGAAGTGTGTCATAACACGTTAAATAGTGTTTTTCACCATCAACCTCGTAAGCATAGCTTATGCTTTTTATAGTTTTCTTTGAATTGTTTTTAAATTTTGTTTTCATGTATATGCCGTAATCATCTACAATTTTTGTATCTATAAGCTCAACGTCATCTATAGTTATAGGAATAGCTTTTGATAAAGATTCCTCGGTTTTATTGTGGATAGTGAATGAATCGGAATCCATGCTCACAGTGTATCCGTCAATGTTTGTTTCTTCTGTTTTGCCTGCATTAAAATAACCGACAATCTGGTTGTTGTTGTTTACTGTCAGACCTAAGCAATCGAGCTTTAAAACTGCATTGACGGCATTAACATACTCATCACTTCCTTTATCGTTTACTTTAATTTTGCTTATTGATCCATCGTTTTCCAAAAAATAGAGAATGCTTAAGTTTTCTTTTTCATATTCAACTTTTTGGAAGGACTCATCATAGGATTTGAATTTTAAATCCTTTATACCTTCATCTGCTAATTGCTTATTGGCATCTTCAATCATTTTAGCTACCGTTTTGTTTCCCAATTCTGATTCTAGCGTAGGCTCAGAGGCGCAACCTCCCATACTAAAAAGCATTGCTGCGCTAAAAAATACAGCGAACAGTTTTTTCATTTTTCTTTTCCCTCCATACTGTTATTTATTACATTATATCACTTAATAACGAATCACAAAATAATTACTTGCATATAATATTGTTATGAAAATCCTTATCAACGAGCAACGAGTAAAAAAAGGGGTATCTTTAAGAAAGTTATCCGCCATGACGGGTATAAGTAAAAGCGCTCTTAATGACCATGAAAATGGTGAGCCGTCACCTACTTTGCTACAGTTAGAACAAATAGCTAAAGCGTTGAATATACGAATAACGGACCTGTTTGAGTCCGATTTTAAATAGGTCAGTGTCCGGATATCCGGACAGATTATGTGATTTTAACAAAAATAAAATAAATTGTGTATAATTAACTTATAGAAAATATTACCAATTTTATAGGAGGGCAAAGATCATGGAAACAGAAGATTATTACATAAGGCATATCGTAAAAATGGTAAGGGAAATTAGGTCGATAGGTATATTAAGGGAATTATATTATGAACTGTTGCATATAAAATTGAATCAGTAGTTAAAAAGGCAAGGAAATCACTCCTTGCCTTCTTTTTGCAGATTTTCTGCCAACGTTGTAAGAAAATTTTCGATTGCTTCTTTTTCATCATCCGGTGCCTCCAGATAGGTTTTCAAAACCATCTGGCTTTTTTTGTTCAGATTGTACTGCTCTGATAAATTCTCCATCAGTGTGCTCGGCAGTTGCATAAACATGTCAACGTCTGCGCCCTCTGTGAGCCAGAAGTAATCTACGTTAAATTCTCGGCAAATAGATAATAGTGTCTGCTCTGAAGGATTACGTTCGCCGCTTTCTAACTTAGATACAGCGGTATCACTTATCCCAATTTTCTTACCAAAATCCTTTTGACTTAGCCCTAGCGTTTTACGTAATGACTTTATACGGTTGTTCAAATTTTCACCTCCTTGACACAATCATATACTCAAAATCGTACTTAGTCAATAAAAAGCAGCATAAAGACTTGACAAATATGACTAAGTACGATAATATAATGGCGTAGTCAAGTACAAAGGAGGTGAAAATATGAGAAAGGATAGGAGAGAATGTAGAAGACTGGATGAAGTTAAAATAACAAAAGTTATACTAACAACTCTATTACGCGGAGAAGGAACAGAAAAAGACCCAGCAAGATATGTTTATCAGTACTGGGATATGGAAGGAAAATTTCTTTTTGAACTTGATGACTTAGATTATTTGGATAACGTAAATGCTAATGCTTCTTCATAGGCAGTTTCGTATTCGATGTAAGCAACCATTGATTTGATAAAGACCTTAAGGTGCTCTATGTCGTAGTCTTCGTGTTTTCTTACATAGTGTGTTTCGTCATTGCCTATCCAAGTGGCAGCAAGTGCTAATGTCTTGATTTTCTCATTTTCGATGTAATCTCTGATGCATTGGCCAAGAGGTTTACTTTTGATTATATCAATGCTATCGAAATCCTTGTAGCAGCAGTAATCTTTGACTAAAAATTCTACTGCTTTTCGATAACCGATACCACTCAGATGGTTTAGTTTTAACTTTTCAGCTTCCAGAGCTTGATGATATATATCAATAAATGTAGATGATATCGCTTCAATTCCTGATGGAAATTTATCTGCTGCTGATGATTTTGGCAGAGGAAAAATATCAGTAATAGTATCAGCATCACTTGAAGATCTGTTTAAACTATAAACAACCATATAGCATGTATCACATACAGGGCAAAAATATAGTAAATATGCCTTGTTGTTATATCTCGTCGAAATCGAATAAAAAGCAGAAACAATTTCACCTCTACTAGCTGTATTACACCTAGGACAAATAGGTTGGAGTTTATATCTTATTTCCTTGTGATGTTTTGTATTAGCTGCATTTATTGTATCTTTTATTACATCCATAAACGACCTTCTTTCTAAAGAAAATTATAACATAAGCCGAAACCTATTTAAAGGTCTACAGGGATTAGCCTCCCTGTACTGATGATGGCAGGCTGAGGAGGTGAAAACTTGGAGGTAAGAATCATAAAAAGCGGGGAACGTAAAATTCTAGATTTAAACGGTGAATCCATCGGTGAGGTAAAAGATTATGAATTAAAAAGCTCTGCCAATGGTAAGACAGAATTTATGCTTAGCATAGAACTTGAAGCTTTTACATTTGAGCTGTTAGCCAAGTCACTATAGCTGAGCTAAAAGGAGGTGAAAACGTGGAAGTCAAAAATAACGAGGAGCTTCGCATCATATTAGGAGATCTAAACGGTTTGAGAGAGGGGCTCATCCTTAAACAGAAGTATATTAAAAAAGGTATTGAGCCCATAAATCTTCCCAGGAGCCTTTTTCTGGAAGAAGATATTAACCAATTGATCTACGTTATGGAGAAACTGGAGGTTTTAATATCATGAAATATCATTTCTCGGCAGGAGAGTTTGGGTGGGGATTTATTATCGGGATTGTGATTACGATCATAGTCCTAAGATTCCTATAAGATACGCACTAATAACAGTAGTCAAGATTCCAAGCACAAAGCCGCTAATAAAATTGGTGAAAAAATTCTTACGGAACGCCTTTGTTTCCTCTTCTTTAGAGATTAGGTAATCCAAGCCAGCTACACTGATTTTAAAAGGCTCTTGCGGCCCCTGGTCTTCTGTTTCTACTGCGTATTGTATTAAATGTTTTGTAAGAAGCTGACGCAAATTAGTGTATGAGTTTTGACAGATTTTGTTTATCTCATCACTCGTCAAATGGCGTTTGCTAATAGTCTTTAGCACCTTGTGTGTCTTATCTTTTGATAACATACGAAATCACTCCTCTTTAGGTAAATATTACCATTAAGGCGCGATAACTGCAACATAACTCTACGAAAGGAGGTGAGAGAATGACAGCAAACGAATACCTTGAAATCGTCAAGCAGAATGGCAACGAGCGAGTATGCAAGTTGATTAAATTTTTGCAGGACAACGGATACGATTACTCGGAATTTGATATCGCCATGCTTTTAAGTGGCCAAATCAGGCGAGAAGCCGCGAATTGCAGAACGCCCACACATGGCGAAGCTCGCTAGATAGGAGGTGGTGGCATGGAGCTTGCAAAATTTATTACCGCAAAGGATATTGAGGGCATTTTCAGAGAGGGAGGCTTCCCAATCAGTTATTCCAAAGCGCTTGAAATCAAAAAGGAGCTTAAAGCTGAGCACAAGGGCGTTAAGCTGCCCAACAAGTACGTTATCCCTCTGGTGTGGCTGGAAGAGGCTTACAGCGATCTAGCCTATCAGGGAAAGAGAGCAATGAGGAAAAACGTATGAGACGTCGCAACGTGATGCTTGTGATCTGGGCGATGCTACTGCCGTTCATCACCGGCTTTTATCTTGGGGCTCATATCCCACAGCCATACACAGAGGCAGATGCAGCAGCTATTAAGGCCTATATCTTACAGGAGATAGACTTAACACCTAAGCAGCTAAAGCGTTTGGATATGGACAGCGACGGGCGCATATCATCGCTTGATTATGTGATGGTGAAAATTCGTATAAAAAAGGATGCTCCATAGACTTGGCGGTCAGAGCATCCAATAGTGAGTGGCTTTTAAAAGCCAACTCCATTATATCAAAATTCGGAGGAATCAGAAAGTGGAAAAATTAGTATTGAAGCGTCGTCCACCTGCCGGCCGTGGCTCTGTAGTGAGAATCGACGCAGCGCTCTTGGCAGAGGTTGAGACTCTGTCCTGTAAGACGGGCTACTCTCTTAAAAAGCTCATGGACATCCTGGTGCGGTATGCGTTGGATAACACTGTAGTAGAGGGCGGAGAGCCCGAGGAGGAGAACAAATCATGAATGCTGAAAGACGTAAGCGTAGAGACGCTATAGGAGAAATACTCTCAGCTATTATTAACGATATTGAGGAGTTGAAAGACGACGAGGAGGGTGCTTTGGAAAATATGCCTGAGAGCCTACAGGAATCAGAGCGAGGCGAGAAGATGCGTGAAAACGTTGATAGCCTCGAAGAAATCATATCAGAATTGGAGAGCCAAAGAGACTACCTCTCGGAAGTGGATTAGGGGGAGAAAAATGCGAAATGAAGAAAAATCGATTACAGCTGTAATCATGAAAAACGGCGATGCACAAACCACCATACGAAATTGTAAGGGAAAGGATGTCGGCTTTATGGTCACTGCAATCTCGAAAGCTGCGGGGGAATTCATAGGGGGAAGCGTTCCTAGAAAAGCAGCAAAGATATATTTCCTTGCCCGCGTGATAGAAGGACTTAAGCAGGCAGATATGCCAGTCTCACCTGAGGATTTGCAAGAGCTTGCAGATGCATTAGAGACAAATGCTGAGGGTACGACATGAAATTTTGGAGAGCCTCTTTAGCTTTCGCCGCATTACTCGTAATGTACTTTTGCAGCTTGGCTGCAAGCGCATCATGGGAACAGAAAATCGAAGAGCTGCAGGTGTTAAATCAGATAAACAAGCAGGAGATCACAAAACTGCAGCACACAGTCGATCAGTTGGATAAGGAGCTCAAGGTCACTGATAAAAGGATAGTAGACCTTGAAGCTCAACCAAAATGAAGAGCTCTCGGGCGGTTTAGGATAACGTACTACTGGATAGGTGAAGACCAATGGGGCGATACGATCGCAAGGCCGTGCAAAGATAAGCACAAAGCCATAGAGGGTCATACGATTGCAGTAGATCCAGACGTTATACCTTTAGGCAGTGAGGTGCTCATAGATGGGCATACCTATGTTGCTGAGGATGTGGGTGGGGCTGTAAAAGGCAATGTCATTGACATCTATAGCAGCAGCCCGGAATTGAAAGCATATGAGACAAAAATTTATATAAAGGAGAAAGAATAAAAATGGAAATGTACAAGCGCCCCCGCTCTGAAAGTAATATTATCCACAGATTTCAGAAACTTGGCTTCCGAGAAACTATGGGATACACTGATGGATCGTTCCAACTAATGAAACAAGACAGGAGTGCAACGATACTAGTCAGTGATGATGGTGAGCAGTTTCACTACTATGGACCAGAAGGCACCGCAACGCATAAGGACGCAGAACTTGATGGAGAAGAATGGTATAAGCAGCTTCTGCAGGCCATCTATCTGCCGGTGATTGAACCCGGAATGCTGGTCGCATATGACCCTGGATATAAGGTAGAACTTGGCAAGGTCAAACGCCTCAGCAAAGATGGTACAAAGGCCTTTGTCTGGTATCACGGTGGCGATACTGCAGCATGCACACAAATCGAGGACCTATATCCAATTGAAAAGGATTTTGTCCTGCAGCATAGAGATATGTTTGAAAACGCGTATGCTATTGACGATATTATCGCCAAGGAGATTCTGGACGATGACTAAAGCGGAGATCAAACTCATCGCAGACGAGCGGAAAGCAACTAAAGAACACTACGAGGCAAGGCTAAGAGGCAGCCAGGATATCATAAATCTACAGGCTGCTCAAATGCATGTAATGTCACAACAAATCAACAAGCTCAATCGAATCATAAAAGAAAAGGACGACCAGATTGTGCACTTACAGACCGGAATGACCAGAGAGGAAAAGGAATACTACGGAGGTATATAGAATGGAAATGAATATTTTGATTAAAGTAGAGGAGCGTCTGCTCAACGTGCTGGAAAGACTTGCAAAGGCATGGGAGACCTCTTTGCACACACAGGAGCCAACAACAACGACAGCTGCTGCAGGAAACATTACAGCGGCTACTGTTACCACAGAAACGCCTAAAATGCCAGAAACTGCACCAGAAACACCGAAGACGACAAAGCATCTGCACTATGGGCTGCAGGCAGACGGTGTAAGCACCTATACCAAGTGGGATGATATGTGCAAAGCGCTTGACTATGCAAGAGAGACACACGGGCGCGCTAAAGTTAAGGAGCTGCTGACTGCTTACAGCGATAACGGTGAGTATGGAGGTGTCCAACCTGCAAAGTGGGATAAAGTCATTAAAGAATGTTACGCTGCCAAGGCAAAGACTGAGCAAGCACCAGAGCCTAAAGTTGAGGCAGAGCCGGAACAGGTGGCGGATATCTCGGAGGAGGAGCTGCGCACAGCCTGTACGATGGCAAAAAATGCGGGCGTCAATGTGCCGCACTATCTTGAGAGTATCGCAGGTGTCAAACGAGTTACCAAAGTGCCAGAGGGGCTCAGAATCAAAGTAAAAGAGGCACTAGAGGCAGAAATGGGAGGTATGGCATAGATGGACCAGATAAATCATAAGGAGCGTGAGCATGCTCTGTTGAGTGCCTCTGGGGCTTCTCGCTGGATGGCATGCGCGCCAAGTGCCCTGCTGGAGGATAACTTCCCTGAATTGAGTAGCCGCTGGGCCGATGAGGGTACTGCACGACATGAAATCGCTGAGCAGATCCTGCGCAACAAACTTGACGGTAAGCGCATGCCGGCCTTCCGTGATCCGGACAAAAAGCAGATGGCAGAGGATGTCATGCCTTATGTGCAGTACGTCCTCCAGACCTATGATAGGATCAAAAAGGAGCACAGCGATGCAGTTATCATGCTTGAGCAGCATGTAAAGTTTGATTATTGGGTGCCCGGTGGCTTTGGCTCAGCAGACGCTATCATCATCGCCGGAGGCACTTTGACACTGATTGACCTTAAAAATGGTCACATGAAAGTACAGGCCGTAGGAAATCCACAGCTGCGCCTATACGCTTTGGGAGCCCTACAGGAGTATGATTTTATCTATGATATTGAGCAAGTAGAGTACGTCATCGTACAGCCACCGCTCAATCATGTGGACAGTGAGCTCGTAGTGGTCGATGAGCTTTGTGACTGGGCTGACAATAAGGTAAAGCCGGCGGCAGAGCTCGCTTTGTCTGGTAAGGGCTTGTTCGTAGAGGGAGAGCATTGTAAATATTGTAAAGCAGCACACTGCTGCCGGCACCGTCTCAACACCTATCAGGCCATTGCTGACCTGATGGATAAAAAGCCTGCAGAGCTTGCGTCTACTGGAGATATAGCGACGGTGCTACGCAACGCTGATAGCGTTACTAAGTTTATCAAGGCGTGCACGGACTTTGCTGTCGATGCGATGCAGCATGGAGTCAAGTATCCGGGATGCAAGCTAATCGAGGGACGTGGTAGCAGTGCTCTTATTGATGGCGCTGAGGCTACCCTTGTGCAGCGTCTTGTCAATGCGGGAGCCGATAAGGATCTGATCTATAAGCCCGCAGAGCTTGCAACAAAAACAGAGCTGCAGAAGCTCGTCGGCAAAAAGGTCTTCGAGGGGCTGACAGCAGACTTGTATAAAAAGATTCCGGGCAAGCTCAAAGTCGATAAGGCAGAAAGTAGCAAGCCGGAATGGACACCACCAAACTCTGCGGTAAGTGATTTTGATGGAGAGGAGCTGAGCGAGTATGTCAAGGTCGTATCTTAAAGACTACGAGGTCGCATATATCAAGGGATGTATCGATGGTGCGCTCAGGCTGATGCACATCGGATGTAACAATACAATATTTCCAGCACGAGACTCGCAGCAATCAAGTTTTGTGATTGTGCATTTTTTACCCATTGTGGATTGTGAGGGGCGTACTGCAATACAACTAAAAGTGCCAATCGATATAACGGCTAAGCACCTTGTTGATCACATAGCTGAGAGGTGTATCAGGGATATCGCAGAATACTTAAAAAAGGAATATGTATACAAAAATAAGGAGGATATTTAACATGGCATCAGTATCAACGGAAAAAATGAGAACAAAAAAGGTAAAGGTGTGGTATGAGCACCTGCTCGAACCTAAACAGGACGATAGCGGCAAAAATTATTATGATTGCATGCTGCTGATTCCAAAGACGGACACGGATGTGATAGCAAAGGCCAGAAAGCTTATTGACGGCCTAGCAAAACAAGTTTTCGGTACCGCAGCTGGTAAGGTCAGAAAACCTTTAAAGGATGGGTGTGACTTTACAAACGGAAAGGGAGAGCATCCAGAAGAAATGGACGATTACTGGTACATGAACGCAAAGAGCCAGTACAAGCCGGACGTTATCGACGTATACAAGCAAAAGCTTGAGACTGCAGAGGATGTCTATTCAGGCATGATCTGCCTTGCATGTATCAACTTTTACAGCTACAACGAAAAAACTAACAAAGGCGTGTCGTGTGGTCTGAGCTCTCTTGTCAAGGTAGGGGCCGGAGAACGTATCGTTGGACAGGGAAGCGCTGAGAGTGATTTCGAGGGCGAAGATCTGTCATCTTATGCAGAGGAGCCGGAAGATGGCGAAGAGGACTACTAATCGTCACCTCTCTATCGACATTGAGACATATAGCTCTATACCTATTAAGTTAGGTGTCTATAAATATGCGGAGAGTCCTGATTTTAGGATCTTGATATTTGGCTATGCTTGGGACGACGAGCCCAGAGAGGTTATAAGCCTAGAGGAGGGTGAGGAGATACCGGACGACGTACTCCTTGCCCTTACCTCGTTCCGCGTCACAAAACATGCATATAACGCTCAATTTGAGCGAGTCTGCCTGATGAGGCACACAGGACTATCGCTTGCACCAGAGCAGTGGTGCTGCACGCAAGCTCAGGCCTGTATCGTAGGTCTGCCTGCGGGTCTTGCAAACGTCGGTAAGGCACTAGGACTTGAGCAAGACAAGCAAAAAGACACGACAGGAAAAGCGCTTATAAGGTATTTTAGCGTACCGAGTAAGACCAAAGGGCGAGAGCGCAATATGCCATACCATGATTGGGTGCGCTGGGACAAATACCTCGATTATAACGGGCAGGATGTCACGGCGGAGCATGCGATTGCTATAAGACCGGACGTCTACGATATCGATAAGAGAGAGCGGGAGATATATGCAGTTGATCAACGGATCAATGACAGAGGCGTGTTGATAGATATGCAGATGGTCAATAACATAAATGAGTATACAACACGATATAAGGCCTCTTTGATTGATGAGGCAAAAAAGCTTACAGGACTTGATAACCCCAATTCAAACGCTCAGTTTCTGGAGTGGCTCAAGCAACAATTTACACATGTGACCTCAGGGGATAAGGAGACTGTTGCAGGTCTGCTTGCTCTCGGTGATGAGCTCACAGACACCCAGCGCAAAGTTTTGGAGCTGCGTCAAGCGCTGGGAAAAACGAGCCTTGCTAAGTACGACATGCTAACTAAGGCTACCTGTGATGACGGCCGCATGCATGGAGTGCTGCAGTATTATGGCGCGGGACGTACTGGGCGATGGGCAGGCAGGCTCGTGCAGGTGCAAAACCTCCCACGTAACAATATCAAGGAGCTGGACGAGGTTCGTCGTTGGGTCAAGGCCGGGGATTTTGATACCCTGGAAATGTTATACGATAATGTACCGGATACCCTCAGTCAGCTCATACGTACAGCCTTCATCCCTCCAGAGGGATGCAAGTTTGTCATATGCGACTATTCTGCTATCGAGGCTCGTGTTATCGCATGGCTGGCTCGCGAGGAGTGGCGGCAAGAGGTGTTCCGCACGACCGGCAAGATCTATGAGGCTTCTGCAGCGCAAATGTTCCATGTGCCGATCGAGGATGTCACTAAGGGGTCTGACTACCGTAAAAAGGGTAAGGTCGCGGAGCTGGCTCTCGGTTATCAAGGTGCCGTTGGTGCTCTTATCAACATGGGCGGCGAAAAGATGGGGCTGTCTGAGCCCGAGATGCTGGACATCGTAAAACGTTGGCGTAAAGCATCCCCTAACATCGTTAAGCTTTGGTATGACGTTGAGGCATACGCAAAGGCAGCAATCCGCGAAAAATGCGCACAGAAATTAAAGCAGCGTGACGTAATCTTTGACTATGACCAAGGTATGCTCAAGATAACACTTCCGAGCGGTCGTAGCCTCTACTATCGTGATGCATGCTTAAAGGGTGGTGACTTATATCATATGGGAGTAGGGCAAAATTCCGGTAAGTGGTGCGAGCTATCGACTTACGGCGGCAAGCTCGTCGAAAACATCGTACAGGCTATTGCGAGGGACGTCCTTGCTGATGCAATAGTTCGGCTCAATAAACTAGGTTATCATATCGTCATGCACATACACGACGAAGTCGTTATCGAAGTGCCGGCAGCCAATGCTCAGGCCGAATACGAGATAGTCAAAGAGGTAATGTGTATGCAGATACCGTGGGCAAAGGATCTCATACTCAATGCTGATGGCTTCGTGGCCGATTATTACCAAAAGGACAAGGACTAATGCATATGCGTGTGCAGTCTCAAAATAAGTAGAAATGGAGTGGTGACGATGGATCTTAAGATCTCTGTGGGTTTGACTCGCAAGGATACTCACTGGAAAAATAAAACGATAAGCTGGGACGCCCTCATCACTCAGTTAAGGGATACAGTAAAAACAAAAGAGACGATGGCCGAATACATGGCTATGAAAAAAGACCAACAGGCTGAGATAAAGGATGTCGGCGGCTTTGTTGGTGGTCACCTCAAAACAGGAAGACGGCTAAAAGGTAACGTTACCTGTCGCAGCATGCTCACCTTGGATATAGATTTTCTGGGCATGAGTGCTGAGGACTTTTGTGACAGGCGTCTGGAGCTGTTGGGAGATAGCCTATGGTGTGTATACTCAACACATAAGCATACGCCTGAGAGCCCAAGGCTCCGGCTGCTGATACCACTCAGCAGGGATGTATCACCAGAGGAGTATGAGGCGATCGCTCGACTTGTTGCTGAGGATATCGGCATTGAGCTATTTGACGATACGACCTATCAGCCAAGCAGACTCATGTATTGGCCAAGCACACCGAGGGACGGCGATTACTTTTGCGACCATGACGGTTTTGAGCCGATGGATGCAGACCTCGTGCTCGCCAGATATACAGATTGGCAGGACATGAGCTTATGGCCTGTGAGCAGTCGAGTCCACAAAGAGCTCAAGCAATCTCTGACTAAGCAAGAGGACCCAACAAAAAAACCAGGGATCGTTGGAGCGTTCTGCCGAACTTATGACATTCCTGCGGTCATCGATAAGTACCTTGCAGACAAATACGAGGACTGTGGGAATGGGCGCTATACTTATGTCGACGGCAGCACCAGCGCTGGTCTCGTACTTTATGAGGATGGGCTCTTTGCATATAGCAATCATGGCACCGACCCAGCCTCCGGGCAGCTCTGTAATGCGTTTGACCTTGTCCGGCTGCATCTATATAGTGCAAAAGATAAGGGCAAACGCAAGGATACGCCCGCTAACCGGCTGCCAAGCTATATGGCCATGTGCGACCTTGCAACAAGCGACGATAAGGTCAAAGGACTATTGGCAAAGGAGAGAGCCTCGGCCGCGCAGGACTTCGCAGGCGAGGACTTGCTGGCATATGATGTAGATACTACTTGGCAGGAGGCTTTAGATATCAATTCAAAGGGCAAGGTACTGCCTACGAGAGACAACGTAATCATTATCATGGAGCACGATCCTCTCCTACAGGGAGCGATTGCCTACAACGAGATCGAGCGCCTCGAGTATCTATGCCGTAGCTTGCCATGGCATAAGCTAAAAAATAAAAAGATTCCTGAGCCGTTACGTGAGGTCGATTGGGCGGGATTAAGACATTACCTCGAAAAGACCTATGAGATCATTGCAGTCAAGACCATAGAGGATGCTGTGCACATCGTGGCAGACAGGCAGTCTTATCATCCTGTAAGAGATTATCTTGACGGACTTATATGGGACGGTACTCCTCGTGTTGACACATTGCTTATCGACTATCTGGGTGCTGAGGACTCTGCATACGTTAGAGCAGTCACTCGTAAGACGCTAGCAGCAGCTGTGCGACGCATCTTTACACCGGGCTGTAAGTTTGACTATATGCTGACGCTCAGGGGCCCTCAGGGATGCCGCAAGAGCAGCCTTGCCCGTAAGCTGGGCATGCACTGGTACAGCGACAGTATCTCAAGCACGCAGCCGGGGAAAGACGCCTACGAGCAGCTCAACGGTGTCTGGATCGCAGAGATGGGCGAGCTCACCGCGATGAAAAAAGCGGAGTCGGAAGCTGTCAAGCTCTTTATATCTAAACAGACAGACCGATACAGAGCTGCATACGCACGTACTGTGGAGGATCATCCACGGCAGAATATCTTTATTGGTACGACCAATGACCGAGAATTTATCAGAGACCAGACAGGCGGGCGCCGGTTCTGGGTCGTGGAGGTACAAGGCTCAAAGGACATCGAGGAGTCTCTGACTCAGGATATCGTTGACCAAGTGTGGGCTGAGGCTGTAGAGTTATCAGAGAGCGGCGAGAAGTTGTACCTGCCGGATGACTTGGAACAAGAAGCAGCTCGTATACAGGATGATTATCAGGCACAGGATCAACGTCTAGGAATGATACAGGAGTACCTCGAGATATTATTGCCAGAAGATTGGCCTACACGTAGCATTGATGAGCGAAAGGACTATGTACAGATTAGCCTTAGCGACGGCGATGGAACAACGATCGCACAAGGTGCCAAAAAGCGTAATAGGGTGTGCGCTTTAGAGATATGGTGTGAGTTATTTGCAAAAGATAAAGGTGCCTACACAGCGTATAATTCTAAAGAGATCAACGGTATGCTTGATAAAGTAGAGGGCTGGAAAAGATTCTCAGGAGCAAAGAAATTCCCAAAACCCTATGGGTCTCAGAGAGGTTTCTACAGAGAATGAGATTAACTATGTATAGGGTAACAAGATAGGGGAACAAGAGTAACAAAGGTAACAAGCCAACTATATGTAGGGTAGCAAGGTAACAAAAGTAACACGATTTTACAAACTTATTTTTGATTAGAGGTATTTAGAGGGTAACAAAGGTAACAAGAAGTAACAATGCTTGTTACCCCAAAAAAGCCTTTATTTATGGGCTGAAACGCCCAAAGGTAACAAGGTAACAAGATTTCCCTTATAACTTATAAATTAGGGGATATATGAGGGACAATACACACGTATCACATCCCTAAACGCGTAAAGTTATACGCGCGCGTAGAGTGTTACCTGTTACCTTTGCAGATTTGGAGGTATAGATATGCAGGAATTTAAGAATCCAGAATTTCTCGTTTTTTTAAAAACTGGCGCGAACACGGTCGCTCAAGTCGTAATGACGCAAAATCAAAACCGTACGCTTAGCATCATGATCAGTGCGATGCTTGAGCAGCCTGTAAAGCTAGCGCCGGAAAAGATTGCGCTCTATGATGGAGGTATCGACTATGGGCTGGCAGAGCACGACAAAGACTGACCCCGAGAGACAGGTAGAAAAATATCTTGTGGACCTTGTCTACAACCTTGGAGGGCTCGCATGGAAATTCACGTCACCAGGTACAGCGGGTGTGCCAGATCGGATCGTAGCCCTGAACGGCATGATATGCTTCGTTGAGCTCAAGCGCCCTGTAGGCGGCAGGACTTCCGATATGCAAAAATGGAGGATCAAGCAGTTGCACGATCAGGGGCAGCACGCCTATGTGCTAAAAAACAAAGACCAGATCAATTACCTCATAGAGCATCTTATGCGAGGGGAATATCCATCGTGAAGTATCATCCGCATGAGTATCAGCTAAAGGCGGAGCAGTGGATATTAGAGCACGATAAGTGCGGTCTCTTTCTCCCTATGGGGATGGGCAAGACGAGTATTACGCTTACAGCCATAAGCGACCTCATGTATGACTACTTTCGCGTTCGTAAGGTGCTCATCATCGCTCCGATCAGAGTAGCAGATGCGACATGGCCTGCGGAGATAAACAAATGGGATCACACAAAGGGTTTGACGTACGCAAAGATACTAGGAAACCGTAAGCAGAGACTTGCGGGCTTAGCTCAGGATGCGGACGTATATCTTATCAATCGCGAGAATGTGCAATGGTTGGTCGAGGAATGCGGTAATCGGTGGCCCTTCGACATGGTGGTGATCGACGAGCTATCCAGCTTTAAAAATCCAAGGGCGAAAAGGTTTAAAGCGATAAAGCGGGTACTTTCAAAAGTGAAATATTTTGTCGGTCTTACTGGGACACCAGCCCCAAAGGGGCTACCGGACTTATGGCCACAGGTCTATCTGATGGACCAGGGGGCAAGGCTCGGAAAGACGCTGACAGCTTTCCGTGGTAGATATCTCAGACCTGGCAGATCAAACGGCCATGTGATATATGAGTGGCTTGTGCAAGACGGAGCCGAGGAGCTGATATATAAAGCGATAGGCGACCTATGTATGAGCTTAAAGGCAGAGGATTGGCTAAAGATGCCTGAGTGTCGGTATGTAACTTACGAGATCTCATTGCCGGAGAAAGCTATGCAACAATACCGTCGGTTCAAGCGCGAGAAGATCGTGGAGCTCTGCCCAGATGGTATCATCACCGCAGCCAACGCAGGAGTAGTGACCAATAAGCTGTTACAGTTTACAGCAGGCGCTGTGTACGATGAGGAGCGTCAGGTCCAGCAGCTGCACGATGCAAAGCTGGATGCCTTAGAGGATCTAGTAGAGGCTGCTAATGGCAATCCGGTTATGGTCTTCTATTATTTCAAATTTGATTTTGAGCGCATCCGCAACAGATTTTCAGACCTAAAGATACGGACGATCGAAAGCGAGCAGGATGTCGCAGATTGGAATGACGGTAAGATCGACATGCTGCTTGTGCATCCTGCATCTGTCGGACATGGGCTAAACTTACAGCATGGAGGCTCTACGATCATTTGGTATACGCTGCCTAATTGGGACCTAGAGCTCTATCAGCAGGCAAACGCTCGGTTATACAGACAGGGCCAGAGCAAAACGGTCGTGATATATCACATCATTGCAAAGGGTACGGTGGATGAGGCAATGCTGCAGGATCTTAATGATAAAGACGTTTCACAAAGAGCGCTCATTGAGGCGCTGAAAGGAGATTGACATGGAGGACATTATCAAAAATATTTTCTTGGCATGTATGGCCATTGTACTAATTACAGTGGTAGCGGGTGGATGTCTTATAATTGCTGTCAGCACGATAAGCGCTGCACAACGGGTATACAGAGAGAGATGGAAAATGAAAAACGCTGAAAAGTATACCAAACAGATTGCAAATCTGATTGCGGAGGATACAGGATGTGGTACTTGCGCTAAATTTGGGGCGAGTCTTAGTCCTTATGACGGAAGCGCAGTTTGCAATACTTGTGCTATCTATGGGATATGCAATAGCCCAGATAAACTAGAAAAATGGCTTCTAGAGGAAGAATCCAGAGGACATGGAAACGCGCAGGCACCAAGGAGCAGCAGCCTATGAGTATTTATTTGACACTAGACCCGGAACGAGAGGTAATCAAACGGCTGCGTAGGATAGACGGGCTTCGCGAATTATTACGTGATGCAAAGGCGGAGCTAGAAATCGTTGAGCAGCGTAATCCTCTCGTATCCTCAAAAGGCTCAGGGGATTGTGCAGGAGGCCACAACAGCGGC
>OGON01000236.1_pt1 | contig 46569 bp, 37 predicted proteins | sample 1552671 | NCBI WGS metagenome assembly OGON01 (sample SAMEA2580136, study PRJEB22360) | human gut metagenome | biome: human gut; feature: human-associated habitat; material: faeces | place: Denmark | collected 2008/2010 | reverse complement strand
CAACCGCAGGCAGCGCGCCTTCTATTATTTGGACGGAACCCGTATCCCGACATTCCTTGCTACTTGCCGTCGTCGTTCTCGGCCTCTTCGCGTGCGTAAAGCTCCAGCATGCGGCGGCGGTATTCGCGCACGGCGAGCTTGGCGCGCTCCAGGCGGCGACGCTCGCGCGGAGTCAGCTCGGACGGGTCAACCTCGTCTCCATAGGTCTTATCGGCAAGAAGATGTGCCGCGTCCACGATGCGGGCATCGATGTGGCCGCTCGCTGCCTCGGCGGAAAGACGCTCGGCAATCGTATCGAGCGTAGGCAGGCCCTCGAATACGCGACCATGGCCATGCGATGTCAGCAACTCGTGCTCGCGTGCGAGCAGGCTTGCCAAATCGTGATGAGCACGCAGGATGTCGAGCGCATCGGATGGATGCTCGGCAACTTCTGCCACGGCGGCAACCGGCGCGGCGTCGACCACGCGGTAGAAGAGCTGCGCGAGCAATGGCATCAAGAACACCGTGATGGCACCAGCGGCAACCATGACCGACGCAATATCTTGCGACAGCGCACCCGCGTTGACGGCAACGCTTGTCACGGCAACGATGATCGGCAGGGCCGTGGTGCAGTACAGGGCCACGGTAATGCGGCCATACGCCGACACATCGCGCGTCGCGGGACAAATGCCCATAGAGATGAGAATGGGCACGGCACGAATAATCAGCAACGCCACGATAAAACCCGCGAGCAAGCCCGGGCGCGACGCCACGGCCGTCAGGTCGATCTTTGCGCCCGATACGGTAAAGAACACCGGAATCAAAAAGCCGTAGGCCAGGCCGTCGAGCTTGGTCTCGAGCGTATGGTTGCCCTCGGGGATGATATAGCGCAGGACAAAGCCGGCGGCAAAAGAACCCAACACGATGTCGAGGTCAAAGATGGCCGAGAACGCCACGAGCGTGACCAGGATGAGCACCGTCAGGCGCACGAAGGTCTGCGACGTGGTATCGGCGCGTTCCTCGACAAACGCAAAGAAGCGGCTGCCGACGCGCTTGGAGCGGCTCGGGACCACGGCCAGCAACACGCAAACCACCGCAAACAAGCCAAGGATTACGAGCGTTTGGATGCCAGTGCGAGCAGACAGCAGCACCGACATGGCGAGCACGGGACCGAGCTCGCCCCAGGTGCCATACGCGAGAATCGAGTCGCCCACACGCGTGCCGGCGAGCGAGCGCTCACGCATGATGGGCACGAGCGTGCCGAGCGCCGTAGAAGTGAGGGCAAGCGTCACGGCGATACCGTCGAAATGACTGACCGAGAACCACGGGGTAAAGCGCACGGCAAGCCAGGCGATACCAAACGTGACGACCCACGTCGCCAAGCCGTAGCGCCCCTCGACGCCCGTGATGCTCTTGGGGTCGATCTCAAAGCCGGCAAGCAGGAACAAAAAGGCCAGGCCCAGCTCGGACACAAGCGAGACCTCAGCATCTACATGGATGACGCCGAGCATATGGGGTCCCAGCACCGCGCCGAGCACGAGCAAAAAGACCGTCTCGGGAACGGGTTTTCCGGGAATCGCCGAGGCGATAAAAGGACTCGCAAAGGCCACGAGTGCGATGATGGCGAGCGAAACGAATGCCATGTGATGCCTTTCTCTTGTTTGCGCTTCACTGTAGCACCCTCGCCGTCCTCAACGCGCCGCGAGCTGTCGTATCATAGTGAGGTTTACAAACATGTGGCTCAAGGCGACCGCGAGGCTTGTCCCGTAAACCGACCGCTGCCGCATACCGTACCGTACGCCCAACCGATCAGGAAGGCAGGAACCAATGGTCTCTCGTATCTACGTGGAGAAGAAACCCGGGTTCGACGTCGAGGCTCAGCAGCTCAAGGGCGAGCTGACCGAAATTCTCGGCATCAAGGGCATCGAGGCCCTGAGGATCATCAACCGCTACGACGTCGAGGGCATCGACGAGGAGCTTTTCCGCTCCTGCGTGCCGACCGTCTTTAGCGAGCCCCAGGTCGATGTGACCTACGACGAGCTCCCCGCAAGCGATGGCGCCGTCTTTGCCGTCGAATTCCTGCCTGGCCAGTTTGACCAGCGCGCCGACTCCGCCAGCGAGTGCGTGCAGCTCATCAGCCAGGGCGAGCGCCCCGCCGTGCGCTCCGCCAAGGTCTATATCATCTCGGGCGCTCTGGACGAAGCCGCCATCGAGGCCATCAAGCACTACGTGGTGAACCCCGTCGAGGCGCGCATCGCCTCGCTCGACCTGCCCGAGACGCTGTACATGGAGACTCCCGAGCCCCAGCCCGTCGAGGTGCTCGACGGCTTCCGCAAGCTCGACGAGGCCGGCCTTGCCGCCTTTATCGCCGATCGCGGCCTTGCCATGGACGAGGCAGACATCGCCTTCTGCCAGCAGTACTTCCGCGATGAGGACCGCGACCCCACCATCACCGAGATCCGCGTAATCGACACCTATTGGTCTGACCACTGCCGCCACACCACTTTCGGCACCGTCCTGGACGACGTGACGATCGACGACGCCGTGGTGCAGCAGGCCTTCGACTGCTACATGGAGATGCGCCATGAGCTCGGTCGCGACGCCAAGCCCGTCTGCCTCATGGACATTGGCACCATCGGCGCCAAGTACCTTAAGAAGACCGGCGTCATGACCGATGTCGACGAATCCGAGGAGATCAACGCCTGCACCGTCAAGGTGAAGGTCGATGTCGATGGCGAGGACCAGGACTGGCTGTTCCTCTTTAAGAACGAGACCCACAACCACCCGACCGAAATCGAGCCCTTCGGCGGTGCCGCCACCTGCGTGGGCGGCGCCATCCGTGACCCGCTCTCGGGCCGCAGCTATGTGTATCAGGCCATGCGCGTCACCGGTGCCGGCGATCCCACCGTCCCGGTTTCCGAGACGCTCGAGGGCAAGTTGCCGCAGCGCAAGCTCGTGACCACTGCCGCCGCCGGCTACTCCAGCTACGGCAACCAGATCGGCCTTGCCACCGGTCAGGTCAACGAGCTCTATCACCCCGGCTACGTAGCCAAGCGTATGGAGGTCGGCGCCGTCGTGGGCGCTACCCCGGCAAACCACGTGCGCCGCGAGTGCCCCGCCCCCACCGACAAGATCATCCTGCTGGGTGGCCGCACCGGCCGTGACGGCATCGGCGGTGCCACCGGTTCGTCCAAGGCGCATAACGTGGAATCGCTCGAACTCGACGGCGCCGAAGTGCAGAAGGGTAACGCTCCGGTGGAGCGCAAGCTGCAGCGTCTGTTCCGCCGCGGCGATGCCTGCCGTCTGATCAAGCGCTGCAACGACTTTGGCGCCGGCGGCGTCTCGGTCGCCGTGGGCGAGCTTGCCGATGGCCTGTATGTCGACCTTGATACCGTGACCAAGAAGTACGACGGCTTGGACGGCACCGAGCTCGCTATCTCTGAGTCCCAGGAGCGCATGGCCTGCGCCGTCGCTGACGGTGACGTCGAGGAGTTCATGGGCTACGCCGCCGAGGAGAACCTGGAGGCAACCGTCATCGCCGAGGTTACCGCCGAGCCGCGTATGCGCATGGCATGGAATGGCGTCGCCATCGTCGATCTGTCCCGCGAGTTCCTCAACTCCAACGGTGCGCCCAAGCACCAGGTCGCCCACGTCTGCGCCCGCAGCGTGTGGCAGCCCAGCTGGGCCGGCACCACGCTTGCCGAGCGCATGACCTCGCTCGTCACCGATCTTAACGTCGCCTCCAACAAGGGCCTTTCCGAGCGCTTCGACTCCACCATCGGCGCCGCGACCGTGCTCATGCCCTTTGGCGGCAAGACGCAGCTCACCCCGAGCTCTGCCATGGTCGCCAAGTTCCCCGTGGACGGTGAGACCACCACGGCGAGCGCTATGGCATGGGGCTTTAACCCCTATCTGATGGAGGCCGACCAGTTTGCGGGCGCCTACCTGTCCGTGGTCGAGTCCATCGCCAAGCTCGTGGCTGCAGGCTTTGAGCACAAGCGCGCTTACCTCTCCTTCCAGGAGTACTTCGAGCGTCTGCGCACCGAGGCCGAGCGCTGGGGCAAGCCCATGGCAGCCGTCCTGGGCGCCCTTATGGCCCAGGTCGACCTGGGTGCCGGCGCCATCGGCGGCAAGGACTCCATGAGCGGTTCGTTTGAGGACGAGACCGGCGAGCTCAACGTTCCGCCGACCCTGATCAGCTTCGCCGTCGCCGTGGGCCGCGCCGCCCGCGCCGTCTCCCCCGAGTTCAAGGGTCTCACGCATCGCGTCGTCCGTATCGCCCCCGCCACCTATGGCGAGGACTACCGTCCCGACGCCCAGCAGTTGCTCGCCGCGTTTGACGCCGTCGAGGCGCTCACTGCTACCGGCAACGCCCTGGCCATATCCACGCCCGGCTACGGCTGCGGCGCCGAGAGCCTCTTTAAGATGTGCGTCGGTAACCAGATCGGTATCGAGCTTGCCGAGGATGTAGACGTGGAGAGCCTCTTCACCCCGCTCTACGGCAGTTTTATCGTCGAGCTCGCCGAGGACGCCGAGCTGCCCGAGGTCGCCGACGGCGTTGTCGTCGAGCCCCTGGGCACCACCGTCGAGGGCTATGTCATCGACACCGGCTCCGAGGTCATCGAGCTCGCCGAGCTCCAGGAGGCCTGGGAGAGCGGCATCGAGGGCGTCTTCGCCTACCGCAGCGCCGGCGAGACCCCCGAGGTCGAGACCATCGACTTCCGCGCCAAGGATATCCACGTGTACGGCGGCGCCAAGATCGCCCGCCCGCGCGTGATCATCCCCGTGTTCCCCGGCAACAACTGCGAGTACGACAGCGCCCGCGCCTTCCGTGCCGCCGGTGCCGAGGCAGACACCTTCGTGATCAACAACCTCACGCCCGAGGCCGTCGCCGAGAGCACCCACGAGCTTGCCCGCCGCATCCGTGCAAGCCAGATCGTTATGATCCCCGGCGGCTTCTCGGGCGGCGACGAGCCCGACGGCTCTGCCAAGTTCATCACGGCGTTCTTCCGCGCTCCCGAGGTCACCGAGGCAGTCCGCGACCTGCTCAAGGCCCGCGATGGCCTGATGCTGGGCATCTGCAACGGCTTCCAGGCCCTGATCAAGCTCGGCCTGGTGCCCTACGGCGACATCGTCGACGCCACGCCCGATGCGCCCACGCTGACGTTCAACACCATCGGTCGCCACCAGAGTCGTCTGGTGCGCACCCGCATCTCGTCCAACTTGTCCCCGTGGCTGTCGCAGTGCAGCCTGGACGACCCCTACACCGTCGCCATCAGCCACGGCGAGGGCCGCTTTGTCGCCAATGACGAAGTGCTCGCCCAGCTGATCGCCAACGGCCAGGTCGCCACGCAGTACGTGGGCGAGAACGGCAAGCCCAGCATGGACCTTTCCGTCAACCCCAACGGCTCCGCACTCGCCATCGAGGGCATCACGAGCCCCGACGGCCGCGTCCTGGGCAAGATGGGCCATGCCGAGCGTCGCGGCGACAACCTGTACCGCAACGTGCCCGAGCATGTCCCCGGCGATAAGTTCATGCCGATCTTTGAGAGCGGCGTGGCCTACTTCGCTTAAACCTTTCCCATCGGGTACAATCCCTTCGGGTAACAACACCCGCCACCGGCACATCCGGTGGCGGGTTCTTTTTTGCTTCGCGCATGTAGGAAGGACATCATGGAAAGCCGCAAGCCGTATCTCGCCACCCTGCCCGGACTCATCCTGGGCTGCCTCGTCTGCTGTGCACTCTGGGGATCGGCCTTTCCCTGTATCAAGATCGGTTACGCACTCTTTGGTATCCCAGCGCACGATAGCGCCTCGCAGCTGCTCTTTGCGGGCTTGCGCTTCACGCTTGCCGGCGCCCTGGTTATCGTTGGGATGAGTGCGGCCCAACGCCGCCCCCTCATTCCGCAGGCTCGCGACATCAAGCCCATCTTTGTCTTGTCGCTCTTCCAGACTATCGGGCAGTACTTCTTTTTCTATCTGGGCCTCTCGCGCGCCAGCGCCATGTCGAGCTCCATCATCGAGGCCAGCGCCAACTTCCTCGCAATCCTCTTTGCCGCCCTGGCGTTTCGCACCGAGAAGCTCAATACGGCCAAGGTGCTTGGCTGTGCGCTGGGCTTTGCCGGCGTCGCGCTCGTCAACCTTTCGGGCGCGGATGGCACCTTTGGCTTCAGGCTCGATGGCGAGGGCTTTATCCTAGCCTCCACCGTCGCGGGTGCCCTTTCGACCTGCCTGATTGGCATCTTCTCGCGCGAGCACGACGGCGTCTTGCTTGCCGGGTGGCAGTTCTTGGTCGGCGGCCTTGTCCTCACCGCCATCGGCTTTTTGATGAGTGGCGCGCTCTCCCCCACGGCGATTGCCCCCGCCATCGCGCTCATCATCTACATGGCGCTTATCTCCGCGGTCGCCTACTCGCTGTGGTCGCGCCTGCTTGCCGTCAACCCCGTCAGCCGCGTCTCGGTCTTTGGGTTTATGAACCCCGTCTTTGGTGTGCTGCTGAGCGCGCTGCTGCTCGGCGAAGGCGCGGGCACGAGCCCCGTTACCGTCATCGTTGCCCTGTTGTTGGTCTGCGGCGGCATCATCATCGTCAACAAACCCAAAAAAGCCTAGCGAGCTCACCTTTTTAGAGAGAGCCTTCACACACTTTAGCTTAATGGAATGCACTGGCTCTCGTTGATTTCGTACCGAGCCGCGGCGGCAGACGCTCGTCTTGCCGCACCGCGCCTGGGCGTTATGGCCGGTGGCCCCCGCAAACGCAAAAAGGGCGCACGACCATCAATGCGGTCGTATGCCCCTTTTCTAGCGTATTTGTACGCCGGCTTTCTTTTTCTCGGCCTTGACGCGATAGAGCTCCGCATCGGCAGCGCGAAGTAAGTCTTGCCAGGTATCAACACTATCGCCGATCCGCGCGCAACCGATGGACATCCGCAATGCATACGGCACCTCGGCATGCGCGAGCTCGTCGTTGATTGTCGCGCACAGATGCATGATATCCTGTTCCGCCGCTGCCTTTTGGAGCACCACGAACTCATCGCCACCATAACGCGCGATAAAGCCACCAGACGCCGAGCAGACATCCTTGAGCGCCGTCGCAACAACCTGAAGAGCATGGTCGCCCTCCACATGTCCATAGCGATCGTTAATCTGCTTAAAGCCGTCAGCGTCCATCATAAGCAGATATACATCTTCGGCCTGATCCACATTTGAAAAGAGCGACAGCATATAGGTCTCAAAACGGTTGCGGTTGTTGAGTCCAGTCAACGGGTCAGTCGAGATCAGTTGCTCCTGGCAGATGATATAGAGCAGCAACATGCTAATCATTATGCCGACACAAAGGCCAGGCACCGAGTATACGATCTGAAAGGTACCGCCCACCAGGGCCGGAATGGCGAAAAATGCCAAGGTTCGATAGATAGCCTTCGTCTGCAGGCTCTCGACCCTACGAGATTGCACAAACGCATGCAGGGACGTATGTATAACGTAACAGTAGCTGACAATGGGCTGGATCATATAGGCAAAGCCGCGACGATACACGCCCTGCGAATCGATATAGAACAAGGCGTGCGTCCAGTAACTGGTAAAAGCCAGCACGACCACCAGAGCCGTAGGCAACGTTACAAGCACCACCCTATAGCGCGAGGTCACAAGGCGAGAGCCCTGCATCGTCTCGGAATAGATAAACCAAATGAGACACGCGATGGCAAAGAGCGAAAACGAAACCGCGTTGGAAATCCAGTTGGCAGCAATACCCAACGTGCCGTCCGCACCATCCGAAAGCGTCCAGATCATATCGAATAATATGTACGCGGCAGAGGTGTAGCCAAGCATGCTAAACAATAGCTGCAGGGTGCTCGAGAACAAGGAGCGACGACTTCGCGCGGCAAGCCCGATAAGAACAATCATGCATAGCAGGAATATCTCAATCTTGAGTGCCTTAACCACTAGACGCCATCCCTCCAATATCCGAATGGTCAGAATCGCCCAATTCGAATCAGGGCAATAAACACCCCTTTACTCCGCAGGGGTAAAGGGAATCATAGCAAAGCGCCCGAACATCACTGCAAAACAGTTTCTGTTCGGGCGCTCGGACGGCGCGAACTGCACGCCGGAATCAATTATCGGTAACGGCCGTTACTCGCCATCGATGTCGGTCGCGACGGCCTCCTCGATGGCCTCGACACCGGCAGGCGACAGGTCCTCCTTGCCCTGGCAGAACTTCTTGTCGACCCAGCCGGTCAGAATCGGAGCCATGATTGCCGTGATGATAACGGCAGTGGCGATCTGGGCGTACGCGGTGGGCGCAAGCTCGGCGTAGCGCGGCGCGACCTCGGCGAGAGCAACCGGCGTGGTCATAGCCGTGCCGGCGATGGTGGAACAAGCCACGGCAGCCTTGCCGTTACCACCGCACAGGCGCTCGAACGCAAAGGTGATGGGACCGACGACAAACAGCGTGACAAGGCCCAGCAAGATGCCGGAAATACCACCGGCGATAAAGCTCGACAGGCTCATGGACGCGCCAAGCTGAAATCCGATGACGGCAATCGCAGGGTTGGAACCGGGAACCAGCAGGTTCTTGATAAACGGGAACAAGTTGCCCAGAACCATGCCGATAACGAGCGGCAAAATGGAGCCGATGATAGTACCGACAGGGATGTTGGCAAGACCCGAAACACCAAGGATGATCATCGTGACGGCGGGGCCGGCCGTAAAGAACAGGATACCGACGGCGCCCTGCTCGGACTCATCGCCGAACTCGCCCATGATGCCCGTATAGAGCGCCATGTTGCAAAACGTGATGCCGCCGATGATAGACACGGAGCTCAGACCCAGGAAGTTGTCGTTAAAGAAATATGCCACGCCTAGGCCGAGAGCCGCTGCGACGACCAGCTTGGGGATCAGCACGACGATACCGGTCTTGATGGCGCCCGGCGTGGACTTAAAGCTGATGCCGGCGCCCACAAACAGCAGGATCGCGGCAACGATGGTGTTGGAGCCACCGCGGCAGGCAGCCGTAAAGAAGCCGCCGACCTCAAAGACCTGCGGGCAGAAGGTGTTGAGCAAAAGACCGACGATCATCGGATAGATCATGATGTCGCCCGGAATGCGCGGGACCTTGAATTTCTTTTGCTCGTTGGCGGTTGCTTCCTGTGCCATGAAACCCCCATTTCCGCTGACGGGGTACAAAAGCCCACGTCACGCTTTGCTACAGTAAAGTTTTACCATGGTACCAGAAGAAATAGACCAGCTCGGTGAAAAATTCGACAAGTTGGGATGGAACGAGATTCGGCGCCCGCGACGCCACCCCTATATAAGGCTCAAGACAATATAGAGTACGATGCCCGAGACGCAGCACCACAGCATCGATTTTGTCTTGACCGCCACGACCACGACGCCGACGGCCGCAATCCAGGGAACCAAGGCAGGCCAGAGTCCCGCGTCGAACGCGCCGGGGCTCACCAAGTCGTTGGCGACCAGCGCGGCAAAGGCAGCGGGCGGGATATAGCCCAGGGCCTCGGTAATGCGGGGCGACAGGGTCCGCCCGCGCAAGGCGAACGCCGGCGCGATGCGAAAGAACGCGATAGCAGCCCACGACGACAGCCACAGAACCAAGAACTCGTTAACGGGCATCGCAGGCACCTCTTCCGTCAAATACAGCATCGCACGCCAACGCAATGGCAATGCCGGCCACGACGCTTGCCGGCACGGCAATATTCGTGAGGCCCAAGAACTTGCATACGGCGACGGACACCGCGCCCGAAACTGCCGCGACAACGTTGCCGCGCGACAGCCGCTGCGAAAAGAGCAGGCAGATAAAGAGCGAGGTGCAGACAAAGGCTGCAATGGCGGTGGGAACATCGACAACGGCGCCGACGATGGCGCCCATCGTACACGAAACGCCCCATGTTGCGATGAGGATCACGTTGAGCACAAAGGACTCGCGCGGGCCCCAATCCTCCCCTTCAACCAACTTGGCAAGCGAGATGCCATATGCCTCCTCGGTAAGTGTCGCGGCAACAGCCAGCGTCTGACGCTTCGAGGCACCCGTCAGATGCGGCGCGATCGATGCCGAGTAAAGCGCAAAACGCGAGGAGATGGCGGCAACGCTCGCGATAATCGAAGGTGCCGGTACGCCCGCCAGCCAAAGATTGCAGATCATAAACTGGCCGCTGCCCGTCACAAACGTGCTGCTCAGGGCAAAGACCATCCAGGGCTCCATTCCCGTCTGCCCCATGATCATTCCGCACGGCGCGCCTATTGCAACATAGGTAAGCATCACCGGCCAGACGGTTCTAACGATTTTGAACACCATACGCTTCTCATCCTGACAAGGTCTCCGAGCCGCATGTAGCGATACAGCAGAATCATCATCCGACAGCAACCGAGTTCACCTACAATTGCCACCGGATCGAAAGACACAACTTTTTAGGAAGTCATTATGACAGCTATCGATCGAGACCGGGCGCGCGCGGCCTTCAAAAGCTACACCGATGCCTACGACGCCACCAACCCACGCATCGCGCTCAAAATCGAGCATACGTACCACGTGGCCGAGGCATGCGATGCCGTAGCGCGCGAGCAGGGCTGGTCGTCAGAAGATATTGACCTGGCATGGCTTTGCGGCCTGCTACACGATATGGGCCGCTTTGAGCAGCTGCGACGCTGGGACACCTTTAAGGACGCCGAGAGCATGAGCCATGCGGCGCTGGGCATCGAGGTCCTCTTTGGCGAGAATCCCGCCGATGCACCCGCCACGACAAACATCCGTGACTTTATCGAAACCGGTGCGCATGACGAGCTCATCCGAGCGAGCATCGCCTATCACAGCGACTTTCGCCTGCCGGCACAACTCGACGAGCGTACACGGTGCTTCTGCGATATCGTGCGCGATGGCGACAAGATCGACATTATGCGCACCATCGCCGACAGCACCGTCGATACCATCCTCAAGGTGGATGAGGACGCGTTTCTAGCCAGTCGCTTCTCGGTACCGACGCTTGCCGCCTTTGACGAGCATCGGTGCGTCGCGCGCGACGAGCGCAACGAGCCCGCAGACTACCTGGTGGGACTCATCTGCCTTATGTTTGAGCTCGTCTATCCGGCAAGCCGCGCGCTGGCGCGCGAACAGGGCGATATCCACCGCCTGCTCGACGCGCCCTTTGGCATTACGCGGCCCTTTACCGACCCCGCCACACAGGCAACCTGGAGCCGCCTAAAGGACGAGATGCGCGACTGGCTGGCGCGTGCCTAGCGCTCAAGCTGGGCCAGCAGCTCCTCGACGACCTCGGCGGCATCACCGACAACCTTGTACTGGGCAGCACCGAAGATGGGGGCATCCGGGTCCTCGTTGATGGCGATAATGCACTCCGCCCCACCGATGCCGGCAAGATGCTGGATGGCGCCCGAAACACCGATACTCACGAGAAGCTTGGGCGAAACCGATACGCCGGTCTGGCCAATCTGATGGCGATACTCCAACCAGCCGGCCTCCACGACAGGTCGCGTGCAACCAAGCTCGGCTCCCAGAGCTTCGGCGAGCCTTCGCATCAGGGGCAGATTCTTCTTGGAGCCAATGCCGCGGCCCACCACGACCAAGCGCTCGGCATCGGCGATAGAGGCCTGCTGCCCCCACTCCTCGGCGGGAATCGAAATCTCGACACGAGCCTTAGCATCATCCGCAAGCGATATCTGGGTGATCGTGCCGGAGCGGCCGTAGTCAAAGTCGGGCGCCTTAAAGATGCCGGGACGAACCGTTGCCATCTGGGGACGATGATTGGGGCAGACGATGGTGGCCATCAGGTTGCCGCCAAACGCCGGACGCGTCTGTTGCAGCAGTCCCGTCTCCGTATCCATCGAAAGTACGGTGCAGTCAGCCGTAAGGCCCGTCTGCAAGCGCACGGCAACGCCGGGTGCCAGTTCGCGGCCAAAAGCGGTCGCACCGTATAGGATGGCCTCGGGTTTGCGTTCGGCTACCAAATCGCAAATCAAGCGGGCGTAGACCTCCGCATCGTTTTGGCGCAGGCGCTCGTCGCGACAGGCCAGGACTTCGTCGGCGCCCGCGCAAACCAGATGCTCTAGGTCGCCGAGAGAACCCTCGGGACCCATACCGATCAGTGCCACCAGACGGCAGTCGCGAGCATCGGCAAGCTCGCGGCCCTTGCCCATAAGCTCATAGGCAACGGGAGTCACCGTATCGTGCTCGTCGGTCTGCGCGAATACCCAAATGTCTCGATATGCATCAAGGTCCACCGCACCAGCGGCCTCGTCACGCTCGATCGAGATAGCGTTGACAGGGCAGGCGTCGACGCACCCACCGCATAGGATGCAGCCGTCGGTTACGCGGGCGCATCGGCTGGGTCGCTCGCCTTCCACTACGATGCCGCCCGAGGCACAGGCGCGAACGCAGCGACCGCAGCCGATACAGGCTTCGCTATCGATAATCAGTCCGCTCATCTATGCCATCCCCTCGATAATCTTGGCAAGCTTTGCCGCCTGCTCGGACGCCGTCCCCTCAACGGCCTCGCACGTTTGGTCACGGTCGGGCACAAACGAGCGCACGACCTGTGTCGGCGACCCGGCAAGACCGCAACGCGCGGGGTCGGCGTTCACGTCGGCGGCACTGACCACGCGCACGTCCGCCTCCTCCGCCGCGCGAATACCGGCAATACTCGGCATACGCAACTGGCCAATCTCCTTGGCAGTCGTCATCGCGCACGGCATCTCAAGATAGACCGTCTCCTCGCCGGCATCGCAACCGTGAACGAGCGAAAGCGCACCGCACGTCGTAAAACCTGCGCTCTGCACGCAGCTCACATCGGTCACGCAGGGAATCTCAAAGGCGCCGGCAAGCTCGGGGCCAATCTGGGCCGTATCGCCATCCACCGCCATCTTGCCGCAGATGAGCAGGTCGAAGTCCTCGTCGAGCGCTTCGATGCCGCACTTGAGGGCATAGGTGGTTGCCAGGGTATCGGCGCCCGCAAAGGCTCGGTCGGTCAGCAGCAGCGCGTCGTCGGCGCCTCGAGCGATGCAGTCGCGCAGCAGCGATTCGGTCGCGGGGATGCCCATCGACACCACCGTCACGCGCACGTCCATGCCAAAGCCGATAAAGTCGTCCTTCAGCGCCAGCGCGCATTCCAAAGCGCTCGCATCAAAGGGATTAATGACCGCCTGCTTGCCATCGCGCACGATGGTATTGGTCTTGGGGTCCATCTTGACCTCGGTGCTGCCCGGCACGGCCTTGACGCACACCACCATATGGAAATCGCTCATCTTCACGCGCCCCCTTTCTGGACGAGCTCATCCAAGAGCTTCTCCGAAAACAGGTTACCGCGACCCAGCTGCCCGGCAGGATCGAGCTGGAGCTTGAGCCGCGCCGACTCGACCATGGCCTCGTGACCGTACATCGTCTCCAAGAAGCCCGCCTTGATCTTGCCGACGCCGTGTTCTGCGGAGACGGCACCGCCCATGGCCGTGACCTCGGAAGCCCACTGGGCAAAGAGTTCTCCGCCGCGGCGATAATCCTGTGCATCGCGCGGCAGAATGTTCACATGCAGATGGTTGTTACCGATATGCCCCCAGGCGGCAGATTCAAGCCCACTTTCCGCCAGCGTGCGGCGATAGAGGGCGATAACATCGGCCAAGTGCGCGTTGGGCACCGACATGTCCGAACCCAGTTTGGTGATGGTGGGATCCATGCGGCGGCGCTCGTCGATGAGCATGTTGACGCTCTCGGGCACCGCATGGCGGAAGAATCGCTGACACTCGCGATCGACCTCGGTGCGCGCGACCCATGTCGCATCGTCACTGCCGCCCGCAAGCTCCAGTACCCACCCCAAGTGATACAGCTCCTCAGTCGCCTGGGCTTCGTCGTCGCAGTCGAGCTCCACGTAGACACAGACCTTGGCGTCTTTGTCGAGCGCCGGCAGCGAGGCAAACGCCGTCGACTGCTCGCGCTGGCGACGAAGGATATCCAGGGCGCCAGCATCGAAGTACTCGATGGCAGCCGCATGGGACAGGACGGGACGCACAGAATCGGTGAAGGACACGGCCTTGTCTTCGCTGTCGAAGAAGCAGCTCACGCCCCAAACGACCGCGGGTGCCACCTGCAGGGCAATCTCGAGTTCGGTGATGACGCCGATTGTGCCACACGCACCGATAAACAGATCGATGGCATCCATATCGTCAGCAACGAAATAGCCCGAAGCATTTTTTGTCTTGGGCATGGTATAGCCGGGAAGATCGAGCTCGAGTGTACGGCCCGCTGCCGTCACGAGCGACAGGTGGCGGCCCTGGGCAAAAGCCTCGCCGCGCCGAAGCTCAAGCAAATCGCCATCAGCCAGCACGACGTGGAGTCCCGTGATATGTGGGCGCATGGGGCCGTAGGCGTAGCTGCGGGCACCGGAGGCGTTACATGCCGCCATGCCGCCCAGACAGGCAGACGCCTCGGTGGGATCGGTGGGAAAAAACTGCTCGGGAGCCTCTTGGAACTCCTCGTAGGCCTCAAGCGATGCCTGGTCCCAACCAGCGGTCGGCAGCACCTTCTTGCTCAGCTGCTTGCGCAGCTCCGAGAGCACAACGCCCGGCTCCACACGCAGCAGAAATTGGCCTTGTTCATCGCGGCGAAGGCCCAAATAGCGATTCATACGGGAAGTATTGAGGATATGCCCGCCGTGGGGCACGGCGCCGGCGGCAAGGCCGGTTCGGGCGCCCTGAACCGTTACCGGAACACGCTCGGCATGGAGCCTTTCCAAAATGGCACGGACCTCGTTTTCCGTTGTCGGAAACGAGATGCTCGAGGCCTCGCCCGATGCGCGAGATTCATCGCGGCCATACTCTTCGAACTCGTCGGTGAAGGGTTTGATGGTTGCAGACACGCGAACTCCCCCTTTAGCTAACTACAGTGTTTGCAGGGAGATGTTACCGCATCGTTTCGTCGACGTGTTCGAGACCGTCTCCATAATTGGCGTTTTTTACGTTCGTGCAATTCGGCGAGCGGCTTGATTTCCTCGGCAGACGATGCTTTTGACACATATGGCCCCGCCGTCGCCGACCACGCGATTGTCGCTCGAAAAAAGTTGGAGTATTTTTTGCCGCCTTTTACCTGCGGAGACGCCAATCCGTCAAGCATTTGGTCAGAAATTGGTCAAGTAGCGGCTGATACGGTCGGCGTCGACAGCCAAAACCGATAGAAGTTTTGGCCCAGAAGCAGGGAGGTTCCCATGGCATATTACTGGCCCCAGTACGGCATCGCCATCGAAGTCGACGACGATCCCCATCTCCTGCCTTTCGACGAAGAGGCATTCCCCGATACGACGGTCTACCACGTTACCACCGATGTGATCTGCGACCCCGAGTCGTTCTCGGCGCTCGCCCACCACATCGCGCATATCCACGACATCGAGCTCCCTCCCGACTTCGACGAGCTCGTCTACTCGCGCCGTCTGATGCTTCACATGCTCTTTGGAGCGGACCCGTCCACCTTTGCGCGCGTCTATACCGCCAAGGATGCCGCATGAGCGCGAAGAAGCCACCCCACTTTGCAGGCCTGGGTCGTCGCAAGAAGCTCATCGTTGCCTGCTTGGCCATCGTCTGCGCCCTTGTCGCCGTAGGACTATACGCTTGGCAGTCGCAGCCCGTACCCGAGGCGGGCGCTTCGGTCACGACGGCCGAGGGCAAAACGCGTCAGGAAATCCAAGATGAGCTCGACGCCATCGTCCGCGACAACATGATGACGATTTCGGTCGCGCCGGTCGCTCAGCTGCAGGAGGACGGCAAGCTGCGCGTCAACGTGCAAAACGTCCAAGACAATAAATTTCCCCAGCGATTCCGCGTCATCCAAAACGACGAGACCATATACGAATCCGATGTGGTCGAGACCGGCAAAACGGTCGAGACATGCCCCGCCGGCGACATCGAGGAAGGTGAGGCGTACATCGAGATCCAGGCGCTTGAGGCCAAGACCTATGACAGCCACGGCAACCCGACACGCGTCAAGGTACGGGTTGAGCAAGCCGAGAACTAGCTTTCCGGTCGACGCGGCACCGCACGCGATTCACCAGCATTCGTCCAATCATCGCGGGGACGGCCCGCGGCGAATAGAAAGGAACGACCATGGACATCACCAGGAATATGAACGGAGCCAGAGCGCTCGTCGTGGGTGCAGGGCTCGCGCTCGCGCTCGCAATGGGCGCCGCCCCGACGCCAGCTATGGCAGCCGGGCGTGTTGGAACCACGAAGGTAATGGTCAAGACCGAGATCGACAACATCAAGTTCAACGCACCGACGGTTATTCCCTTCGTCGCCCAAGCCGACGGCACGCTTCAGGGTCCCTCAGAAGACGCGATCACCATCGACAATCTTTCGGCCTACGGCATCCATGTCACCAACATGAAAATCGACGCCATGAACACCTGGACCATTGCCGCCGACGCCAAGGCCGGAACCGCGCAGAACTCCATCGACTTTAAGGTCGGCCCCGACGGCGCACTCCAGAACGCCAGTGCCGCAACGCAGGGGACAGGCCTCGATCTTTCCAAGAATGCAGCCTTCGACATGGGCTACCAGGGCATTGCCGGCGGCACGGACAAAATTAAGCTCAAGACAAGCGGAAACGTCGCCCGCGTCACGCGCGATATCTTCCACGTAACCGGCGAAGGCGATCAGGTTGCAACGATCACCTGGACGGTCGAGCCCGGTGCGCACACGGCATAAGGCCGTCGCCCTGGCCGCCGCCGTCAGCATCCTAGCGTTTGGCCCAGCCATGGCCTTTGCCCAGCAAGAACAGGCGCAGGCCGCCACGCAAGTGACGGTCGACCTCTCGGGGCTCGACCGCGGCGACCGCGAGGAACCATTGGCGCAGACAGGCGATGGACGATGGCTCTTGGCAGCAGGCGCCACAGCAGCAGGCGCGGGAACCGCCGGCCTCGGCCTGCACATCAAACGCAGCCAGAAACAAAACACGGACAGGCCGCACTAAATTAGCTAAGGAGACCCCATGGCATCGAAGAACCTTTTGCCCGTCGTCGCACTCTGCGGCGCGCTCGCAACCGGAACGCCTGTCGCCGCTTGGGCGACTCCCGTCATGGCAGACTCCTTACCAGCAGCCCTAAGTTCCGCACCAAATCCGTCGAGCGCCATTGCGTGCAAGCGTTTTTCGATCGCACAGGCCGCGATCTCAACCTCGGGATGCCTTCGTCGTAATACGGACGGCTCGATAGTCGTGGATATCAAGCGTTCGAACAAGGCAAACGGCTCCCAGGCGGGGTGCGCCGTCTGCACGTGGCGCTCGGTTGTGCTCGATGCAGATGGCGATCCATGCAATTTAGAGCTGCGCATCGACATCGCTTCGGTCGATGACTCGGCGAACGGAGCGAAGGTCGCCTTCGACGGTACGTTTTTTGAGAAAGGAGGCGGTATATGTCTGGGCTGCGCCGCCGCGAATGCAGACGACACGCAGCCCACCCTCTCATTCACGGCATCGTTGCGGCTGACCAAAGCCGATACCGATGCCATCGCGGCGGGAGAAGCGTCCCTGCTGTTCTACGCCGTCAGCACCAAAGACACAGACGCTCATTTCGAGAAGCCAGCCGGATCACTCAGCCTTACACGAGGGATAGAGGCAGGCCCTATTGAAATCGATGCCCACGCGCAAAGCAGGCAACGCATTCTTGCCGACCCGGCGCTTCTCGAAATGGAGTGGAGCGGATCCGGAGCCATCGGAATTCTCCCCTCCGCGCTTGACGCCAAGACGCCCCCCTCAAACGACGAGCCCATCAACGCAACCATACAAGAAGAGAGCGCGGACAAAGAAGCAGGTGCGGGCGACACGCCATCGCCGACAAACAGCGTCCCAGCTTCTCTCGAAGCACCGAATGAGCCCGCTGCCGATCCAAACAATCCCGAGCTCGCGGGCAGCCTGGGGCTTGCTGATCCTCAAGAGATCGATGAAGGTAACTGCTGCGTGCTTGCCGCGCTCGACCACACAGAGGTCATCGACGCTGCGAACATCGAAGTTGCCGCCGCCAATCAGCCCGTCCGCAAGTCGGCTATCATCGCATTTCCTGAATCCATCGAAGTCGTCTTTTTGCCATCGGGCGAGGTCGTGGCCCCAACACTGCTCACCTTGTTGGGCGCCAAGAATACTCGAAACGAAATTAAAAAGGTCACAGTTGTCGACCCTGCAACCACCGCCAAGCTGCGTCTATACGCCGTTGCCGCAAACGGAAGCAAGACCCTGGAATTCGATGGCGACACACTTCTAGCCTGGCGACGTCTGGACATTATGCAAGACGTCTCGTACCAGATCGAGCTCGAAGGGTTTGATCGTGCCCGCGATGCCAATATCATCGCCGCGGCTATTGAATCCCCGCAGCGGCTTATGACACTGCGCTTTGAATACTATCCCTATGTCCCGACAACCACCTGAGGCTTAAATGCTGCGCATCATTCCTAATACCACTTATATAACGTATTAGATGGGTTGCGATGTGCCTCGCATTTCGTTCTGCTACGATTGCCACGTTGGCATCAATACAGGAGGGCTCATGCCGGGCTTGGGAACAATCATCAACGTTGTGCTTTTAGTTGCGGGCGGTCTTTTAGGATTAGCGGGCGGCCGCTTCATTACACCGCGCATCCAAGACACGCTCATGAAAGCATCGGGGCTGTGCGTCCTGTTTATCGGCCTGGGCGGCACCATGCAAAAGATGCTCATCATCGATGGAAAGGCGCTAGCGACCACCGGTACCACCATGCTCATCGTCTCATTTGCGCTCGGTTCGCTCATCGGCGAGGCCGTCAACTTGGAAGCCGCCATCGAGAACCTTGGCGAATGGCTCAAGCGCAAAACCGGCAGCGAGGGCGATAACGAGTTCACCAACGCTTTTGTCTCGACTTCACTCACCGTGTGTATCGGCGCCATGGCCATTGTGGGATCGATCCAGGACGGTCTGCTCGGTGACTGGTCAACGCTTGCCCTGAAAGGCGCATTGGACTGCATCATCGTCTGCACCATGACGGCGTCGCTTGGCCGCGGCTGCATTTTCTCCGCCCTGCCCGTCGCCGTGTTCCAGGGGACGATCACGTTGTTTGCCGGCGCGCTCTCCCCCATCATGACTACGGCAGCCCTCGACAGCCTTTCGCTCGTAGGCTCCATGCTCATCTTCTGCGTCGGCGTCAACCTCATCCGTCCTCAGACCTTCCGCACGGCCAATATGCTCCCCTCCGTCGTCATCGCCGTCATCTACGCCCTCCTGTTCTAAATCTATCTACGCAGCAGTATCTCGAACACCTGTTTGATGCTGTGCTATGATATGAGGTCACCGAAGCTGCGTTAGGAGAGGAGAAGCGGTGGCCGACCAGGACATCAAAATGCTCATCGAGCGCATTATGGCCGAGGCTCGGACCCATCAGTCCGCCCGTTTCTCAAACGAAATCTACGCAGACGAGCCGATTCTCAAAACCGGCCGACAGATGCAGAATTTCCTCCCCGACCAGTACCGCAAAATGCGCGAGATATCGCGCTGGCAGGATGACCCCAAGGGCGGTGCGGGCCGCTGGCTTTCGGAAGCCGAGCTTTTTTACCGCCAGGGCCTGCTGATGGCCGACTTTGAGGACGACTGTCCCTACAACGGCACCTTTAAGTCGTACTTTCCCACCTACAACGCCATGAGCGACCGGCAGCTGCGCGGCTACTTTACCTGGCGTGCCCAAGTGCGCCGCGGAACCGTCGAGGAAACGTCTACGTCCTTTGCCTTCCTGTATCTCTATGAGCTGATCTGCGGCATCGGCGTTGATGACCCGCTCGATGGCTTTAGCAAGATCAAGGCCTTTTGGGATGCCTACCGTGCCTTCGAGCCCGGCATCGACCGGTTTGCACGCGTGTGGCTGCAAGATTACGCCGTGTTCCACAGGCTCGACCCCAAGCTGCTTCGCGACTCTAAAACCGTCATGTTCGATAACGCCCTTATCGAGCTGCGGCGCGCGGCTCGAGACCTTGTACCGGCACCGGCACCGTCCGGCCAGACCCCTAAGCGTCGCAAAACCTCCGAGCCCACGCTCCCCCTTCCGCCCGACGAGGCGCGCGAGGAGCGGCTCATGGCCGCCATCAACGCCCTCTCCACGTACAACCTAAGTAACTCGCGGCTCGACCGCAGCCACCACCGCGATCTGCGCCATGTGACATGCGCCGTGTATGTCCGCATGGCGCACTACTATGACACGCACCGAAAGACCGGTATCGTGGCGAGCTTGTTTGGGGAGGAGACAGCCATGCCCTATACCATGTTTGCCTCGGCTGTGTTCTTTGCGCCTAATCGCCACGAGGATTGCGAATACCGTCTGGACCCCATCCATATTTACCGTTGTCAAAACGGCTTTTGGGAATGCATGCGCATCCACGGCAGCAGGCAAAAAAGCAGCAAGCTTGGTGAGATGATGCGCGCCTGCGACCAACGCCTGCGCCTGGCTCTAGACCCCACCCACCCCCTAAAGGAGGAGAAGGTCCCCAAATATCTGGCCAAGATCATCGATGACGAGATTGTGGCATGGCTTTCGTGGGACGCCGCACACCAGCCCGTCAAGATCGATATCGATCTGAGTCAGCTGGGGCACATTCGGAGCGCCGCTGCGCAAACGCGCGAAGCGCTTTTGATCGACGAGGAACGCGAGGACGGCGCGTCCGCAGAAGCCGAGGCAGCGGACTCAGGGCAACCGGAAGCCGAGCCCGTAACCGACGCGATTGTCGAACCGGTCGTGGCACCCATTCGGCAGGACTTGACCGACGAGCCGACCATATCCACCGAACAGTTTGGTGTCGTGGCACCGCTTCTCGCGCCGACGCCCGTGTTCGCAGCTGCTGCGCCCGCTGACGCAACGAACGAACTCGCGCCCGCCGCAGACGCCTATCTCCGCGCGCTGCTCGAGCACAACGCAGTACAGGCGGAATCGGCGGTAGCGCAATCGGGCCAGAGCGAGGATATGCTCGTCGACAGCATCAACGAGGCACTCTTTGACCTGGTGGGCGACACCGTTATCGAGTTTGGAGCGGCAGGACCGCAGATTATCGAGGACTACGAAGCAGACGTGAGAGGATACCTAGACCATGAGTGATACCGCATCCGCAGCACCCCGCGTGCCCAAGCGCGTCGCTGCCGTCATTCTCAACTCGCTCAAGGGCGGCGTGGTCCCGCGCATCGGCCTTCCTTACATCACCGTAGGGCGCGAGGTCGAGATCCGCGCCCTGCTCACCGACCTGAGTCTCATCGCCGACGGCGGCGCAAGCTTCCGCTTTCTGGTCGGTCGTTACGGCGCCGGCAAGAGCTTTTTGCTCCAGACCATCCGCACGCACGCCATGGGCGAGGGATTCGTCGTCGCTGATGCCGACCTGTCGCCCGAGCGCCGCCTGCAGGGCGGTCAGGGACAGGGCCTTGCCACCTACCGCGAGCTCATCCGCAATATATCGACCAAAACGCGCCCCGAGGGCGGTGCGCTCAACCTTATTCTGGATCGCTGGGTCGCCTCGTGTGCCGACGTCGATGAGTCGGTCGTCAATGCCCAGCTGGCCCCGCTCGAGGAGATGGTCCACGGCTTCGACTTCTCCCGCATGCTCCGCCGCTATCGCATGGCTGTCTCGGAGGGTGACGAAGAAGCTATGAGCCGCGTGACCAAATGGATTCGCGGCGAGTACCGCACCAAGAGTGAGGCACGCGCCGAGCTGGGCTCCTCGACCATCATCAGCGATGACGACTGGTACGACTACGTTAAGCTCATTGCGCGCTTTTTGGTCTGCAGCGGCTACAAGGGCATGCTGGTACTCATCGACGAGCTCGTGAATCTGTATAAGATTCCCAACGCCATCACACGCCAATACAACTACGAGAAGATCCTGACCATGTATAACGACACGCTCCAGGGCAAGGCGCAGTACCTGGGCATGATCATGGGCGGCACGCCAACCTCCATCGAAGACCGCCGCCGCGGCGTGTTCTCCTACGAGGCCCTGCGCAGCCGACTCGCTCAAGGCCGCTTTGCACGCGAGGACCTTAAGGACATGCTCGCGCCCATCATCCGCCTGCAGCCACTCACCTACGAGGAGTTGCTGGTGCTGATCGAAAAACTCATGCAGATCCATGCCGGATACTTTGGCTGGACGCCCACGCTTACCGAGAATGACTTGGTGGACTTTCTCAAGATTGAGTTCGGCCGCGTGGGAGCCGACACACATCTGACGCCGCGTGAAGTCATTCGTGACTTTATCGAGCTGCTCGACATCCTATGCCAGAACCCCGACGCCAACGTAGCCGAGCTGCTGCAAAGCGTCGGCGGCGACGCGCTGGTGCCGGCGGCAGCAACAGGCGACACCGATACCGCAGGCGGCGACCGCAACTTCGCCGAGTTCACCATCTAACCTACCAAAAAGGGACAGGTTTATTTTGGTAGGTTTTATCTGGGCAAACGTTGAAGCGGTAATGCAGCAAGCCACTGCCCGCCGCGTTGAGAGATTCGCTTTTGAAAGGAGGCCTCGTGAACGCCTTTGACCGCTACGCCCCGTTTATCCAAGACTTCATCTACTCCCACGATTGGGAGAGCCTGCGCTCCATCCAGGTTGCGGCGGCAGATGCCATCTTTAACTCGCAGGACAATGTGCTCCTGACGGCATCCACGGCTTCCGGCAAAACCGAGGCAGCCTTCTTTCCCATCCTGACCGAGTTTTGGGAGAACCCACCCGCAAGCGTGGGCGCCCTCTACATTGGCCCCCTCAAGGCGCTCATCAACGACCAATTCGTCCGCCTCAACGACCTGTGCGAAGAAGCCGATATCCCCGTCTGGCACTGGCATGGCGATGTCTCGCAATCACACAAGGCCAAACTCATCAAAAAGCCGAGTGGTATCCTTCAGATTACGCCCGAATCGCTCGAGGCGCTCCTGATCCATAAGCACATGGCGATCCCGCGCATGTTTTGCGACCTGCGCTACGTCGTCATCGACGAGGTTCATTCGCTCATGCGCGGCGACCGCGGCGGGCAGACGCTCTGTCTTATCGAGCGCCTCTCGCGCATGGCAGGCGTGCAGCCCCGCCGCATTGGTCTTTCGGCCACCATCGGGGACCCGGAACGCACGGGTGCCTTCCTGTCGCAGGGAACGGGACGAGACTGCGTTATCCCCCGTTTTGAGGAACCGCGCCGCGTGTGGCGTATCTCCATGGAGCACTTCTACAACTCGGGTCCCCAGGCGCAGCAACGAGGATTCGAGAGCACGGGCCCTCAAGAGGCCGAAGTGCTTGCGTGCGAGCGCATTGAGGCAGCGGCACCCGCGGCGCGGCTTGGCCCGCCGGCGCCCAAGACATGCGTCACAGCGGACAGCTCACACAAGAGGAGCGACGTCAACGTCGTGAGCGGGCACGGGACAAGGCTACCTCCAGGGATCGCCGCACTTCGTCGGCCCCCGAGGGCGAAGTCGACATCCCCCGAGCACCCGAACAGGCGCTTCTCAACCCCACCGACACGGCGCCCGACAACGCCGACCCCGGTATGGGCTATATCTTTGAGCATACGCGCGGCCGCAAGTGCCTGGTCTTTGCCAACTCGCGCGAGGAGGCAGAGGCCGTGTGCTCCATGCTGCGCAGCTACTGCGAAAGTCGACACGAGCCCGACCGCTTTCTCATCCATCACGGCAATCTTTCGGCATCGCTGCGCGAGACGGCCGAGGAGCTCATGCGCGACGAGGAGCAGGCGCAGACAACCGTCACCACCTCTACGCTGGAGCTCGGTATCGATATCGGCCGCCTGGAGCGCGCCTTCCAGATTGACGCGCCGTTTACCGTCAGCTCCTTTTTGCAGCGCATGGGGCGCACAGGCCGTCGCGACCTTCCGCCCGAGATGTGGTTTGTCATGCGCGAGGAAGAACCCGAGCCGCGCACGATGATGCCCGAAACCATTCCCTGGAAGCTCCTGCAGGGTATCGCGCTCGTACAACTCTATCGCGAGGAAAAGTGGGTCGAGCCGCCCGAGCTCGATCGACTCCCCTACAGTCTGCTCTATCACCAGACTATGTCGACCCTCGCCAGCACCGGCGAGCTCACGCCGGCCGAACTTGCCCAGCGCGTGCTCACGCTCAGCTATTTCCACCGTGTCTCGGCAGACGATTACCGTGTGCTGCTGCGTCACCTCATTAAAATCGACCATATCCAGGTCACCGAAGGTGGCGGGCTCATCGTGGGTCTCGCGGGCGAGCGCATCATTAACAACTTTAAGTTCTACGCCGTGTTCCAGGAAAACGAGGAGTTCACCGTTCGCAGCGAGTCGGCCGAGCTGGGCACAATCGTCAATCCGCCACCGCCCGGTGAGCGCATCGCCATCGCAGGCCATTGCTGGATTGTCGAGGAAGTGGATTGGAAGCGTCATACCGTCTTTGCCACGCAGGTCAAGGGCCGTGTGCCGGCCTACTTTGGCGACTGTCCCGGTGACATCAACACGCACGTACTCGAGCGCATGCGCAAGGCGCTCAACGAGCACGCAACATATCCGTACCTTATGGGTAACGCACGGGCCCGCTTAGCGCAGGCTCGTCATACGGCCAAGCTTTCGGGCGCGGGAACTAAGCCGCTCATCAACCTGGGTGGCGACACCTGGGTGCTCTTCCCCTGGCTGGGCAGCTACGCCTTTTTGGCGCTCGAGCGCATGCTCAAGATTAAGTGTGCCGCTGAACTGGGCCTTCGCGGACTCGACCCGTCACGTCCGTACTTTATGCAGTTTAAGATGAAGGCCGACGAGGAGACGTTCTTTGAGGTGCTCGCCGCCGAGGCCGAGAAGGACTTCGATCCCATCGAGCTCGTCTATCCCGGCGAGGTGCCTTACTTTGACCGCTACGACGAGTTTGTTCCCGAAGAGCTCGTGCGCAAAGGCTTTGCCGAAGGCGTGCTCGACATCGAGGGTATGAAGCAGCGCGTCCTCAGCTGGCGCGACCACGCCTAAGACCAGTCTTTTTTGGGACGGGGAGACTTACTTGTCGTGAAGGACGGTACCGAGGAAGTCAGTGTCGAAGGGCACAGCTTCGGCAAAGGCGTAGTCGCCGTCGCTGGCGATAAGCAGATAATTCTCCTCGCCGCCAAACTCCGCATCGCCACATGGGACCACCCAAGCATGGTCGAACACCTCAAGCGCCGTGGCGGCACAGTCGCGCAGGAACGTCACATCGCTCCCCTCGTTTGCACTCACGATATTGGCAACGTAGACGCCACCGACATTTAGGCTGCCCCGCACCAAACGCAATGCCTCAACCGTCGCCAGCTCGCGTACGGGCTCGGCACCGCCAAAGCAATCGCTCACGACCACGTCGTAGCGACGATGGCCCACGCTCGTCACACCCAAATACGAGCGAGCCTCAGCGGTTATCACCCGCAGGCGATCGCCCGCCGCACGCTCCAGCTCGTCTAGGTAGAACCAGCGGCGCGCCAGGCGCGTAATCTCTCCGTCATACTCGATGACGTCCATGCGCAAGCCCTCGTGCGACATCAGGGCGAATTTAGGATAGGCAAACCCGCCGCCGCCCAGCATAAGCATGCGGTCGATACCGTGACCATAAGCGTCGCGCATCGCATCCTCGGCCTCAAACACGTCGTCAAACGCGCGATAGTACGCAAAGACGGGCTCCGCCCAGCGCTCGCCAACGTAACTCGCGCTTTGGTAGACGCCGCCTTGCACCAATACGCGGACTTCGTCGCCGCCCTCGTCGTGCACGCGTTTCACACGCGCCAACCCATTGCGGGTTCGCGCAACCTGCAGACAGGCAGCACGAACAGCGACAGCAGCCGCACCAAGCGCCGCGGCCCCCAGAGCAACGCCGGCAACGACGCCGGCAGAAACACTCGGCTTGTTCATCTAGAGCTCCTTTTGCAGATAAAGGCCATGGTCATAAAATCCAAGATGGCGATAGTACTCGCGTGTGCCAATCGCGCTAATCACGTTGATACGCGCATAACCCGCATCCCGGGCAATCTCGCACGCACGCTCTACGAGCAGACGCCCCAACCCATGGTGCTGGGCCGCCTGGCCTTGATGCCCCACGCGCGCCGCCATGCCATACACGTGCACCTCGCGAATCATCGCCTCGTCCGGTATCGTCGGCAACTCGTCCGTATGCGCGGCAACAAAAGCACGATCGGGCAGAGACAGGCGCAAAAAGCCCGCGATCTTGCCCTCGGGCGTCACCCACTGCAAAAAGCGCTCGCGCGTCACCGGGGTCTCGTATGCGACCTCATCAAGAGATAGCTCATCCAAGTCGGCACCCGCCGTGCTGATCTCGCGATAGCGAATCTCGCGCACCGTCGCACCGTCACCCCGAGCGGCCAAGCGGTTTTCGACGAGCTGACGCAGGTTGGGTTTCTTGTTGCCCACCATGATGTCGTCGGAACTAAAGTCGCGAATCATGCGGCTGATACGGCAGAAGGACGGCGTCACCACGATGTCATCGGCTAGCACATCGAGTAGCTCGTCCTCGGTATAGGGGCGCCACTCGCCGCGCTCATAGCGGCCCACCAGACGCGAGCCCTCGATGAGCGCACACGGATAGACCTTGACCTCGTCGGGCATAAAGGCCCCCTCGGTCATAAAGCGCTTGTAGTCGCGCTTGTCCCCCTCCGGCGTGGCGCCCAGCAGGTTAAGCATAAAATGCGCGTGGATCTTAAAGCCAAACAGGCGCGCAAGCGAAAACGCCCGCTCGATCTGCGCCACCGAAATACGACGCTCGTTGATGTCGAGCAGGTGCTGGTCAAGGCTTTGGATGCCCATCTGAATCTTGGTGCAGCCCAGGCGACGAATGAGCGTGAGCGCCTGTGGCGTCACGGCATCGGGGCGTGTCTCAATAACGAGTCCCACCACGCGATGCTTCGCCGTCTCGTTGATGCGCTGCTGGCGCTCAAGCTCCTCCATCGTTGCTGTCTGCCACTCGGCAACCTCACCCCACGGCGTACCAGGGCCGTACAGCCGACGCACCGCACGGCTGTAGCCGCCCACGGCAGCATCCACACACTCCTGTTCGCCGGCAACACCGCTCGTAAGCTCGGCCTCGTCGGTCGCAATGCCGGCGGCCCGATAGCGCTCGCGACGCTCCGCCACCACCGGCGGCAGGGCATCGGCGGGAGCGTCATCGAGCAGGCGCCCCGCCTCGGCACGGCTGATGCCCGGACGCGCCAACATGGGGTTAGCCGCCACACCAGCAACGGCGTCATCGTTCAGCGCACGGAAAAGCTCCGACATAAACCACGTCTGATACCCTTGCGGATAGTCGCTCCAGGTACCGCCGAGCACGATGAGCTCGATCTTATCGGTTGCGTGCCCCATCTGCGAAAGCGCCGTCAAACGGGCACTCACCTGCAGATACGGGTCGAAGCAGTTTTGCTCCGCACGGGCGCACGCCGGCTCGGCGTGCAGATAGCTCTTGGGCATGCGCAGATCGTTGGGACAAAACAGGCAATCGCCCGAGCACGGCCAGGGCTTGGTGATGACGGTAATGGTCGCCACGCCCGAGGCCGTTCGGCGCGGCTTCATACGCAGCACCTGCAGCAGTTGACGTTCCAGATCGGAATCGACATTCCACGCAGCCCACCGAGCCGGCTCCTCACGTTTAACCCGCTGGTAGAACGGCAGCAAACGGCGCTTGGCCAAATCGCGTTTGTCGGCACCCTCACGGCGCGCCTCGGCATGTATCAATTTGACGAGCGCTTTGTCGTCCACGGTCTCGCCGCGACGCAGAGCCTCGAGTATGTTCAAGATAATCTGTTCCATGCCCCCCATTGTAAAGGCAAAGGCGCCGGAGCCGACCTCGGCCCCGGCGCCTCCATCAAACGGCGCATCTATATCTTCGTCTGGCCCGCTACTCCCCTCACTACTCCGAATCAAACGACATGTCGCCCGAACCGACCTCAAAACGATACGTAGCAGACTTATCGCCGTTATCGAATTCAAGATTCAAAATAGTCTCACCGTCGTAGTCAAGCGGAAGGAAATCGCTCTCGAAGTCACCGCTACCCAGAGTAAGGCTCGCCGTAAAGCCCGTAGAGTTCGGAACCGTTACCTCCACATCGCCCGAGTCCACGCTCACGTCCATCGACTTCGCGGGGGCCTGGTAGAGCTCGAACGTCGCATCGCCCAAACCGACCTCGGCATTCAGAGTGTCGGTCACGGTGCCCGCAAACGCGACGTCTCCCGAGCCCAACGTCAAATCAAAGTCGTGGCACGCAATGTCCGCGACCGTCAGGTCTCCCAACCCCACGTTTGCCGTAATGCCCATCATGTTATCGGCAAGCTCACGCGACAGTTCAATGGTGACCTTACGGTCATGGGCACGCTCGTCATCGCAGTCGAACTGGCTAATCTTGAGTGTAGAGCCCTCGATCTTAACCAGATTCTGAGTGGCGGCATCGGAAGCAGACGCCCCCTTTGCAACGCGCCCGCTTTCGATGACACGTACCGGTCCGCCAGAGACACGTTTAATCTCGACCGTCCCCGACGTCACATCCAAGTCGAGCGATTGGAACGCGTCCTCGTCAAAAGTCGTGCTCGAAAGCTGCTGAGGCCGAGCGGAATAGTTACCGCCATCGTTCATAGAATCGTCCTCGTCAACCGCATCGTCCATACCAGACAAGCCGGATACAACATCGTCGAGATCCCACGGGCCATCAAAATGAATCAAAGTCCGCGAAATGCCAAAAACAAGCCCGATAATCAGTACAAACGCTCCGATGCCAACGCCCAGGCGCAGCTTGGATTCATGCGAAAGCTTCATCATTCGTCACCTTCTTTGGCACATGGCTCAGCGGTGGCCGCGGTAGCCACGTCAGCATCAGGTTCCGCAGAAGTATCCTTCCCCTGGGCCCTGACCGCCACCGGTGCCGAACCAACCTGAATATCCCCGCGTGCCCAATCACCATCGAGCGCACGCGCCACCCAGTGATAGATGGGAATCGTAAAGAAGATCAGCGCGGCAAAGGGGCCGGCACCAAACAGGAACATCAGCAAAAAGAACAGCAGCCAACACACGGCCCAATACGGGAACGACTGGAACGGGCCCTTCACCGGAGCCGAGCCAACTGCGCCGCCACTCGTCGCCTGCGCCGTAGCGGCATTGGCGGCCTGCGCACTCCAGCTTGCCGCTTGCGCCGCCTTGGCGGCGGCGTCACTCGCCTGTGTTGCCGCCTCGGTAGCTCGTGCCGCCGCCTCATGGGTGCGTGCGCGCTCTGCTGCCTCGGCCTCGCGCTGGCGGGCGCGGTCCTCGTTCTCAAACTCGATATCGTCCTCAATCTCGTCGCTCGGATTGAGCAGCTCGTCCAGGCTCACACCGTAGAGCTTGGCGAGCGAGATCAGGTTCTCGGTATCGGGCGAGCTCTCTGCACGCTCCCATTTACTGACCGCCTGGCGCGACAGCCCCAGCTTTCGCGCCAGCCCTTCTTGGCTAAAACCCTTGCTGCGACGAAGGTCGGCGAGCCGCTGCGCAGTTTCTACATTCATGGTTCCTCCTATGTAATGCCAGCCGTGCCGCCGGACCGCTTTTGTTCTTAAGGCGCCTTGCACAGTTAAAAATCTATCCGCCACCGCCAAAAGCATGCCACCTATTCTAGTGGGATTTTTGACAACCGGCGGTTGCGGGCACATATGAGCTGCGGAAATGTGTCCAAACAAAGCAATGACCCGTAGCTTGGTTGTCCCCGTTGCTGCGTTAACGGTAGTATGGTCGTACTGTTTATTCCGCACCGCCAACGGAGGGAGTTCCGCGCCGTGAACCGCGATTTCGCCTCATCGCTCATCCAGCTCAACAACACGTTCTATCGCGAGCACTCCGCTTCCTTCTCCGATACGCGCCAGGCCCCGTGGCCCGGCTGGGTGCGCACCATGGACATCGCGCTCGGGCAGCTCGACGTCGCCACGATCGAGCATCCCGTCCGCGTCTTTGATCTTGCCTGCGGCAATATGCGATTCGAGAATTTTGCCGCCGGCGGCGCACTTGCCGCCAAAGGCGTCGACGGCGCAAACCCCTCGGCAGATGCCAGCTGCCCGTTTGAGTTCTATGGTGTCGACTCGTGTCAAGATTTGGCTATCGATGCACATGGCCACGCCCTGCGCATTCCCAACCTGCACTTCCAGGAGCTCGACGTGCTCGACGCCCTCATGAAGCTCAACCCCGCCGAGACGCCCGACGTGCTTTTCGACGCCCCGCTCGCCGACATCTCGGTCTGCTTTGGCTTTATGCACCACGTGCCGTCGTGCGAGTACCGCGTACGCGTACTCGACGCCTTGGTGCGGCAGACGCGCCCGGGCGGCATCATCGCCATCAGCTTTTGGGAGTTTATGAACGACGAGCGCATGGCGCGCAAGGCCGTTCGAGCCGAAGCCCGCGCCGAGCTCACCCCGCCGTTTGAGGGTTACGATTCCGCGCAGTTTGAAGCCGGCGACCACCTCATCGGCTGGCAAAACGACCGCCACGCCTACCGCTATTGCCATCACTTTGACGATCAGCAGATCACCGACCTGGTGCGCGGCGTCCGTACGTTCTACAAGAGCGGCGAGGTCCCCGTGCGCGAGCTTGAGCGCTTCCATGCCGACGGTCGCAGCGGAGAGCTCAATCGCTATGTGATTCTCAAGCGTCTGTAGGCACCGACGACTCGCCGCCGAGCCGCACCGCATCTTTCGGGCAAACTATGCCCACCCTTTTTCAACCCATTGACGGAACGTGCAGCTATGCGTTCCACACTTATGACCAAGGAGCCTCATGGGAGCCGTCCACGTTCGCACGCCTAAGAACTTTGTGCTCGAGGAGCGCCTGGAGCGCTACGCCGATGCGATTGAGACGAACCCCGAGGCCTATGCCGGAGATTGGCGCGAGGCCTGTGCGCCCGCAGGCGGCAAGCCCTTCGAACACCTTCATCTGGATCTTGGCTGTGGCAAGGGAACGTACCTTGTAGAGCGCGCGGCCCACGAGCCAAACACGCTCTTTATCGGTATGGACCAGGAGCCCATCTGCATCGCCTATGCCGCACAGAAAATCTGCGAGCAGGAGCTGTCCAACGCACTCGTCCTGCCCCGAGGCGCCAAATCGCTGCCGCAGCTGTTTGCCGCAGGCGAGCTCGATGCCATCACCATTAACTTTCCCACGCCACAGCCCAAGGCCAAGTACGCCAAAAAACGACTCGTCCATGTCGACCATCTGATGCTCTACCGCCCGCTCTTTTCAGCCGGCGCTACCGTCACGCTGCGCACCGACAGCAAGCCGTTGCGCGATTACGCCCTGGGACAGTTTGCCGCGGCAGGCTACGACACGCTTTGGGTAAGTGACGACGTCCGCCGCGACCATCCCGAGCATCCCGAGACCGAATATGAATGCCGCACGCGCGAGATGGGTGCCGTCGTCTATGGCATTTGCGCCACACCCGACGCGGAACCCATCGAAGAGCAGCTCGCGGCGGGCCGCGCGCAGGAGCAAAGCCTTGCCTGCTACCTGCCCGACAACCTCGATGAGCTCACCTACGTGCCTCTCGGCATGGAAGAGGCCGTCGAGAACTTCAGAAACCGTGCCCGCAAGGGCAAGAAGCGCCTGCCGCAAGAGTCCTAGGGGCTTCTGATGGTCGCGGCGTCAGCAAATAAGCGCGAATAGGCGCCAGCAAACGACCCTCAAACCTAAGTGAGTAGACTTTTTTGCAATAGCCAAGCACAACCCGCATAACGAAAACTAAAACCGCAGGTAGAGCTCTTGCGCAAAAGCCATGTGCTCGCGATATTGCAAAAAGTCTACTCACTTAGCTGGCAACTGCATCAAACGGCTGGGCAGAACGCCCATTTCCTGCATTTTCTTGCCTGCGAACGTATCGATGCGACGCTACGCCATAATAGTTGGCGGACAATCGCAAGAGAAAGAAAGCACATGGCACAGACCACGACAGATACCGCCGCCAGCACCGTCTCCGGCGCCGGCGCCGCCAGCTCATTCTCGGGCGGCACGGGAACCGAAGCCGAGTTTGGCTCGCTCGGCGCGCTCTCCCCCACCTGGTGGGAGCCCGAGGACGGCAGCGAGCCCGAACCATGGCTCACGCCCGACCAGGCCTTCGAACGCTTCTTTGAATGGACGAGCGATCGCGGTATTGAGCTGTGGGACCACCAGGAAGAGGCCCTCATGGATCTAGCCGCCGGTGACCATGTCATTTTGGGAACACCGACCGGATCGGGCAAGTCGCTTGTCGCGCTGGGCATGCTCTTTATGGGCATGGCACAGGGCAAGCGCTGCTACTACACGGCTCCTATCAAGGCTCTGGTCAGCGAAAAGTTCTTCGACCTTGTGCAGGTGCTCGGCCGCGATAACGTAGGCATGATTACCGGCGACACGCATATCAACACCAAGGCACCCGTCATCTGCTGCACGGCAGAGATCCTTGCCAACGACGCACTGCGCGAGAGCGAAGATGCCGACGTGGGCTGCGTGGCCATGGACGAGTTCCACTACTTTGCCGACCCCGACCGCGGTTGGGCTTGGCAGGTGCCGCTGCTCACCCTGCCCCACACGCAATTCATGCTCATGAGCGCCACGCTCGGCGATGTCACTGCCATCGCCGCCTCACTCGAGGAACACACCGGTGCTACCTGCGACTTGGTCGTCGATGCCCCGCGCCCCGTGCCGCTGAGCTACGACTACGTGACGACCTCCCTCGAGGGCACGGTCGAGCTCGCCATGCGCCGCGGCGAGGCCCCGCTCTATATCGTGCACTTTAGCCAGGATGCCGCCCTTGCAACGGCACAGTCGCTCGCCAATTTTGGCATCGCCAGCAAGGAGCAGCGCGAGGCCATCAAAGAAGCGGCAAAGGGGACGAGCTTCTCCACGGCCTTTGGTAAGATTCTCAAACGCCTGCTTGGATGCGGCGTCGGCGTGCACCATGCCGGCATGTTGCCGCGCTATCGCCTGCTGGTGGAGCGCCTGGCGCAGCAGGGCCTGCTGCCCGTCATCTGCGGCACCGATACGCTCGGCGTCGGCATCAACGTACCCATCCACACCGTGGTACTCACCGCGCTCACCAAGTTCGACGGCTACAAGATGCGTCGCCTGCGCGCCCGCGAGTTCCATCAGATTGCCGGTCGCGCCGGCCGCTCGGGCTTCGATACCGAGGGCATGGTCATCGCCGAGGCCCCGGAGCACGAGATCGAGAACGCCAAACTCATGGCCAAGGCGGGCGACGACCCCAAGAAGCTCCGCAAGATTAAAAAGAAGAAGGCCCCCGAGGGCTTTGTCACCTGGAACAAGCAGACCTTTGAGCGCCTGATCGAGACGCAGCCCGAGACGCTCAAGCCGCGCCTTCGCATCACACACTCCATGGTGATTAGCGTGGTCGAGCAGGGCGGCGATGCCCGAGCCCGCGTACACGACCTCATCGAAACGAGCCTGCAGACTCCCGAGGAAAAGGCCAAGCTCGAGGTTCGCGCCGACGAAATCTTCGCCACGCTCATCGATTCCGGCGTCGTCGTTCGCACCGAGGTGCCGCCCGCGCCCGACGCTCCGGCTGACGCCGCGCCGGACATCGACTACGCGCTGACGGTCGATCTGCCCGAGGACTTCGCACTCGATCAGCCGCTCTCGCCGTTCTTGCTTGCCGCGTTGGAGCTGCTCGACCCCGAGAGCGAGACCTATACCATGGATCTGATCTCGATGGTCGAGGCAACGCTCGAGGATCCCAAGCAGGTGCTGCGCGCACAGGAGCGCGCCGCGCGCGACCGCGCGATGGCCGAAATGAAGGCCGACGGCATAGAGTACGAGGAACGTCTGGAGCGCATTCAGGACGTCACCTACGAAAAGCCGCTCGAGGACTTGCTCGATGCCGCCTTCGACAAGTACTGCCAAGAAGTACCTTGGGCCAACGACTACCAGCTCTCGCCCAAGAGCGTCCTGCGCGACATGCTGGAGAGCGCGAGCGACTTTAAGGGCTATATCCAAAAGCTCGGCATCGCCCGCTCCGAGGGCATTTTGCTGCGCTACCTAGCAGAGGCCTACCGTTCACTCGACCGCACCGTGCCCATCGAGAAGCGCGACGAGCGCCTGCGCGACATTATCTCGTGGCTGGGCTTTGTGGTGCGCTCGGTGGACTCGAGCCTGGTGGATGAGTGGGAGAACGCCGGCAACCCGGCAGCCCTCGATGCTGCGCCGCCGCAGGGCATCGACGAGGTCGTGGCGGACCGTCGCGGCTGCACGCTATTGGTGCGCAACGCGCTCTTCCGCCGCGTGACCCTTGCCGCCCGCGAGCACGTTCGCGACCTGGGCGAGCTCGACGACGACTGGGGCATGAGCGAGATCCGCTGGCAAAAAACACTCGACGCTTACCACGAGCAGCACGAGGAAATCCTCACCGACGGAGATGCCCGCAGCGCCGCGATGTTTTCCATTGACGAGTCCGACGAGAAGACCGCGCACGTATGGCACGTGCACCAGATCTTTGCCGACGAGGATGGCGACCACGACTTTGGCATCATGGGCGATGTCGACCTGGACGCCACGCAAGACGGCGGCGAGGTCATCTTCAAAAACTACCGTGTCGGCTTTATCGAGGACCTGCTCGAAGACTAGCCGAACTTACCGGAACGAAACGGGGCCGCTGGCAATATCGCCAGCGGCCCCACTTTTGCACTATACGCTATGCCTTACTCGGCACCCTCGACCTCATACGAATCCGCCTCGGCTGGCTCATCGTTTGTCTCTGTCGCAGCCCCGCGCGCCTCGTCAAACGCGGCCTTCATGGTCTTGTTGCCCCACGTGAGCTTGCGAATGGTAAGATCGTCCGCCTTCTTGTTGGCTAGGCGCAGATTGTTCTCGGAGGACAGCAACGCCTCCTTGGTTTTCTGCAGGTGGCTAATCGTCTTGTCGATCTCATCAATCGCCGTTTGGAACTTGCGGCTCGCGATCTCGTAGTTGCGACCGAAATCATTCTTGAACTTCTCCATCTTGGCTTCGAAGTTCGTGACGTCGATATTCTGCTGTTTGTACTCCGCCAGTTCCTGCTTATAGCGCAGCGAACCCATGGCGGCGTTGCGAAGAAGCGTGATCATGGGAATAAAGAACTGTGGGCGAATCACGTACATCTTCTCGTAGCGATAGCTCACGTCCACGATGCCGGCGTTGTAAAGCTCGCTCTCGGGTTCGAGCAACGTGCAGAGCACCGCGTACTCACAGCCTTTCTGGCGACGATCGTGATCGAGTTTCTTAAAGAAGTCCTCGTTTTTATGCTTGGTCGCAGTCTCGTCGTTCTCGTTTTTCATCTCGAACATAATCGAAATGACCTCGTTGCCGCTCGCGTCGCACTCACGGAAAATGAAGTCGCCCTTGGTGCCCTCGGACGCATCGTTGTCCTTCTCGAAGTACGCGTTGGGAAACGCCGTCATGCGCAGGCGGTTAAACTCGGTCTCGCAGTGCTGCTCGAGCGACTCGCCCACCATCTTGGTGGACAGGCGGACCTTCATGTCCTTAAGGCGCTCGATCTCTTCGTCCTTGTAGCGAATCAGGTCATCGCTCGCGCGCTTGGCCTGCGCAAGCTCGAGCTCGTGTGCCGCCTTGGCCTGTTCCTCGCGAGAATCGCGCACCGCCAGCTCGCTCGTCAGTTTGGCACGCGCCTCATCGCGCTCTCGCTCCGCCGCGGCGACCGCCTCCGACAGGTTCATTTTTGCAGAAAGTTCTTGCTCACGAAGCTGTGCACGAAGGCCCTCGGCCTCGCGCTCGGACTGAGTCTTAGCATTCGAGAACTTCTCACGCACTTCTGTCTGGTAATCGGAAAGCTTACGATTCGCTTCGTTTTGCGCAGCCTCGAGCTTACGCTGCGCCTCGGCCGCAGCAGTTGCGAGTGCCATTTCTTGAGCCTTATCTGCGGCGGCAAGCTTTGCCTGCAACTCCGCAATCTGAGCATCGCGCGCGGCGAGGTCATTTTGAGTCGCATTGCGTACCGCGGCTTCGGCAAGCTTTGCTTCGTCATCTTTGCGCCCCAACTGCGCGCGCAAATTGTCGATTTCGCGCTGAAGTTCGGCGTTTTCCTTTTGAGCATCGGCACGGGCCTCAACCGCCGCGCGCTGGCTTGAGCTCTCACGCTCTGCGGCAGCGCCCTCAAGCTTGGCGCGCAGCTCGGCAAGCTCGGCATCGCGCTTGGCGACTTCTTGTGCCAGCTGCTGAGCTGCAGCGTTCTTCTGCTCGATAAGCTGAGCGTTGCGCTGAGACTCTGCCTTTTGCAAGGCAGCCGTCAAACGCGAGCGCTCAAGCTCCAGCGCCTGCTCGCCCTCGCGCTGGACTGCCTTCACACGCTCATCCAGGTCGCGCGAAAACTCGGCATCGCGCACTTGCTTGACAATATCCGCATAGCCAGACGCATCGACCTTAAAGACTTCGCCACAATGCGGGCACTTGATCTCATTCATAGCAGCTCCTCGATGAACGCAAATTTCAACCGCCTACACTCTACCGCGCCGCGCGGACAAAAAAGGCGCCGCCGCCATAATGGCAACGGCGCCAGAACCACCACAAAGGTGCCTGTCCCCTTTGTGGTGGTTTGTGTGGTGGTTCGAGCATTACAGTCCAAAGAAGCCCAGGATTTGATCCCGACTTACGGGCTTGTACTTGTTGGCATCGAGACCGACATCGTAGCGAAAGATAGGGCGTTCGCGGTCGCGGTTGCGCACGTTGGTGCGGTCTCCTCTGCTGTGGATATGCCCGTGTAGCATGATGGCGCCACGCGCCTTACCATTCCAGCTGAGCATGGGGTAATGGCTCATCACCAGACGATGGCCCTTGGCATAGCCGGGAGCAATCTCCAGGTAATCGCGCACGTCTTCCCAAATCTGCGGGGTGTCGGGATCTTCCCAGTCGCCGTCATGGTTACCGCGGATGAGCGTCACGTTCTGGCATTCGATACGCTCGCGCAGGCGCACCGCCTCCGCCAGGGGCAAACGATAGGTAAAGTCACCCAGAATATAGAGGCGGTCGTCCGCAGCCACGCACTCATTGATGGCATCGATGACCTTGCGGTTCATCTCCTCGACCGAATCAAACGGCCGATCCATGTCGTGCAAGATATTCGTATCGCCCAGGTGCAGGTCGGCGGTAAACCACATCATCGTCTGTGTCCTCATTTCGCAACGCGTCTAACACGTGCCTAGTATACAGACGCTCTGGCGCGTCGGTTAGCCAAAGAGCCCGCCGAACAGACCTCGACGGCGTTTGTCTTGCTTTTTCGAAGCGTCACCCTGAGTTTTCTTGCCCTGCCGTTTCCTACGATCCTGCTCCAACTCATCGTCATCGAGTAGCAGATCCCACTCAAACGGATCATCCGTCAAATCGAACAGGTCATCGTCGTCAAGCATGGCAGCCTCCCTTACCGATTAGCGGGCATCCACCACATAGAGGCCAACGCGCACCTGGTGCCACGGGCTGCGCTCGGGGGCAACCTGTTGCACGCGGGCCTCAAACACGTCCTTGTGGCCGTAATACATCATCAAGGACAGTGGGCCGACCTCGTTTCCCGGAACGTAGCCAAGTTTGGTCTTGCCATAGTAGATCGCAACTGCCTCGGGGTCATGGGGATTATCGCGCTCGGCACACAGCGTCAGTTTATCGCCCGCTTTAAGATCGCCTAGGACCAAAGCGCCGTCGGCATATTGAAATCCTGCGATGTGAAACGACAGAAGAACACGTGAAGGCTCGTACATGGCAGCTCCTCTAACGGCCGGATAAACCGGTGTGTAACCTTATTGAGAAGTCTACGGTCCCGTGCGGACACAAATACATCCTGTCTGCGTCCTTCAATCGTTTGCCTCAACGCTTGCGCGACAGAACGCTTGCAGATAAGATAGGAACACGGATGGCACCCGTTGCCGCGGGTCTTGCCAACTCCGATACACGTTTTCATCGTGAGAAGTGGCCGTCTTCGCTTACGCGGGGGCGGCTATTTCATTCGGCCGATAAATAGGCCGAGTTCGATAGCCGCGATCAACAACGCTAATAACGAAATAACATCGCTTACGTTCATACCAAATCCCTTCTAAAGGGAGTTGGCCCATCCGTGCTCCATAACAGTAGTCTAACGCAAAATGCAGGTAATAGAAACACTTGTTCGTATTACCTGCGCCCTTTTCTAATGCACAAACATGCGCACGAACTTGTGCTTCCAGCTTGCGTAAGGAGCATAGCGGAATGGCACGTCCAGCCAGGTTGCCTTGTTCACGATGCTCTTCTTGTGGCTAAACGTATCGAAGCTCTCGCGGCCATGGTACTGCCCCATACCGCTCGCACCCATGCCGCCAAAGCCCATATGGCTCGTGGCCAAATGCATGATGGTGTCGTTGACACAGCCGCCACCAAAAGGCACGTAACGCACAAAACGCTGCTGAACTGCGCGATCCTGGCTAAAGATATACAGGGCCAGCGGCGTCGGGCGATTCGTAATAAACGTCTCGGCCTCGTCTAGGCTCTCAAACGTCAGCACCGGCAAGATGGGGCCGAAAATCTCCTCCTGCATCACGGCGTCATCGGGGGTCACGCCGTCCAAAATCGTCGGCTCGATCTTGAGCGAAGTCTCGCGCGCGGTACCTCCAAGCACAACCTTATCGGGATCGATCAGCCCGCGCACGCGCGCAAAATGCTTGGCGTTGACGATATGCCCGTAGTCCTCGTTATCGAGCGGATGCTCGCCAAACATACGGCGGGCCTCCTCCTTGATAAGGTCCAGCAGCTCATCGTGCACGCGCGCATCGACCAGTAGGTAGTCGGGCGCCACGCAGGTCTGCCCCACGTTGAGCCATTTGCCAAAGGCGATACGCCGTGCCGCGACCTTCAAGTTTGCCGTCGCATCCACGATGCAGGGGCTCTTGCCGCCCAGCTCAAGCGTCACGGGCGTGAGGTTTTTACTTGCGCGCTCCATGACGAGTTTGCCGACCGGAACGCTACCGGTAAAGAAAATCTTGTCCCAGCACTCATCGAGCAGCGCTTCGTTTTCGGCGCGCCCGCCCTCGACAACCGTCACCAGGCACGGATCAAATGCCTCTTCACAGATTTGCTTGAGCACCGCGCTCGATGCCGGAGCATAGGCACTCGGCTTGATGACCACGGTATTGCCCGCGGCAAGGGCACCGGCGAGCGGCTCGAGTGTTAGCAAAAACGGGTAGTTCCACGGAGCCATGATGAGTGTGACGCCATAGGGCACGGCTTGCGTTTTGCACACGCTCACGGCGTTAGCAAGGTCACACGGACGCAGGCGTGGACGACTCCATCGAGCCACATGCGCAATCTGATGACGAATCTCGGAAAGCGACGTGCCGATCTCGCACATATATGCCTCGTCATGCGACTTTCCCAAATCGGTCTTGAGTGCATGGGCAATATCGGCCTCGTGCGCCCGTACCGTATCGCGTAAACTCACGAGCGCGCGACGTCGGGCATCAACATCAAACGTAGCGTGCGTTTTAAAGTAAGTGCGCTGATCGCCGACGATGCGCGCAATTTCCTCGGTGTTCATGGCACCCTCCTAGTTCTCGTCCTCAAACATACCACCCGCGACGACCTCGTACATACGCTCGAGCTCCAAGCGGTCCATCAAAAGCGGAACGGGGTACAGCGGATTGGCCTCGGCATCGGCATGCGCCGCCATCTCGGGAATGTCGGAGCGGCGAATGCCCGAGACATATTTGGGGATTCCCAGGATCTCGTTCATGCAATCGATCCAATCGATAAAGGCCTCGGCCGCAAGACTATCCTGCGCGGTAGCCGGCGCAATGCCCGCCATGCGAGCAAGATCGGCAAGCTTGGGGGCGGCGGCGTCACCATAAGCGCGAAGCATGTGCGGCAGGATGATCGCGTTGGCCAAACCGTGCGGAATTCCGTATCGGCCGCCCAGACTGTGCGCGATGGCATGCACATATCCGACATAGGAGCGGGTAAACGCAACGCCCGCCTTATACGCCGCCGAAAGCATATTGCGACGAGCGCGCATGTCGTCACCATGCTCATAGGCCTCGAGCAAATTGTCGTGGATAAGCTGCACCGCCTGTCGCGCCATCTTGCGCGTATAGGGCGTGGTGCTTCGCCCGATAAAGGCCTCAACGGCATGCGTCAGGGCGTCCATGCCCGTCTGCCCCGTAATGGAAGCGGGCAAGCCGCACGTAAACTCGGGGTCGTGGACTGCAAAACGCGGGATGAGCACAAAGTCGTTAATGGGGTATTTGTAGTGCGTCCCGTCATCGGTAATTACCGCCGCAAGCGTGACTTCGCTTCCCGTACCGGCGGTAGTGGGAACGGCGATGAGCAGCGGCAGGCGACGATGAATCCGCAGCAGGCCGCGCATCTTGTTGATGGGCTTGTTTGGCTGCGCAATGCGTGCGCCCACGCCCTTGGCACAGTCCATGGCCGAGCCACCGCCAAAGCCGATAATGGCCTGGCAGGCGCTCTCTCGATACAGGGACGCCGCTTCTTCCACGTTTGAAACCGTGGGGTTTGCACGCGTTTCGGCATAGACCGTAATGCCAATCCCCCTGGATGCGAGCGCCGTCTCGAGCGGTGCCGTGAGCCCCAGACGGGTAATGCCGGGATCCGTCACGATAAGGACCTTCTGGATCGAGCGCTTTTGAAGCACCGCGGGCACATCCTCGGCATGCTCTAAAATGCGCGGCTCGGTATAGGGCAGGATCGGCAATGCAATGCGAAAAACCGTCTGATATGTTCGGCACCAGGCACGACGGGCTAGATGCATAAAGGAAACTCCTTCATTTGTTGATAGGTCAACATTTGCTCGCCCGATTGTACTCAGCGGCGGTCAAAGACGGCCTGCCAATCGTTAATCAATCAACATCTTCATATCTCAAAATTGTTTTATTAAAAATCATTCCTAATAGGCTTCACATTTGGTTGCATTTATGGATAATAGAACTCGTCAAGACGCACGTCCGGAGAGGGCCCTTACGGGACCGGACGAGCGCGCAATCGCCATCGATCGAAAGGATCGAATCATGAAGTTTGTTTGCCCCGTTTGCGGTTATGTGGAAGAGTTCGACGGCGACCAGCTGCCCGAGGATTTTAAGTGCCCCCAGTGCGGCGTTCCCGGTTCTCGTTTCCTGAAGCAGGAGGAGGGCCAGCTCGAGTGGGCCGCCGAGCACGTCGTGGGCGTCGCCAAGATGGAGGGTGTCTCTGAGGACATCGTTGCCGACCTGCGCGCCAACTTTGAGGGCGAGTGCTCTGAGGTCGGTATGTACCTGGCCATGGCTCGCGTCGCTCATCGCGAGGGCTATCCCGAGATCGGCCTGTACTGGGAAAAGGCTGCCCACGAGGAGGCCGAGCATGCCGCCAAGTTCGCCGAGCTCCTGGGCGAGGTCGTGACCGACTCCACCAAGAAGAACCTCGAGATGCGCGTTGAGGCCGAGAACGGCGCCACCGCCGGCAAGACCGATCTTGCCAAGCGTGCCAAGGCCGCCGGCCTCGATGCCATCCACGACACCGTGCACGAGATGGCTCGCGACGAGGCCCGCCACGGCAAGGCTTTCGCCGGCCTGCTCAAGCGCTACTTTGGCTAAGCCAACCGCCTGAGACATAACCTCAAGCTCGATGAGGCCCGGACCGTATTGGTTCGGGCCTTTTTCGTGCCTCACGAACTTGTTAACGCCCTGAAATAGGACCGCCTTCGGCATCGGCTTCTCGTCAAAAACTAAGTGAGTAGACTTTTTGGAACTTGCCGAGCACACCACCCATATTGCTTTATAAAGCCGCAGGTAAATGACTTGTTGCAAAACGGCCTGGTCGCCAAAGTGCCAAAAGTCTACTCACTTAGAACCGCAGCCGTCCACGATCGAGCCATTTTGTGTCTAGCGGGCATCTTTCCGTCGATTACTCCCAATTTTGTCCAGTCAATGAATAGTTCAGACCGGAGTAATGCCTCAGCCCTTTGCTCATCCGAGCTTTTATCACGATATTCAGCATCGAGCATCCTGCATACGGCCTTAACGATCGCGCGGAATCTATCCTCATCCGATATCTGTCTGTGTGTAAGGAGAAGCACATCGTAGCCCATGGCCTGAAGGGCCGTCATGCGGTCAGCGTCACGCAAGCCATCCCCTGCGCGTCCGTGCGAGGCCTTTCCCTGACATTCAATGGCCACCTGTCGCCTACCGTCCGGCGAAGAAAGAAGTAGGTCGATATATACACGGGACTTTCCCACAATCGCTCGAGCACTTGTGCTTAGTATCACTTCAACATTAAGCTCTATGCCACAAAAACCTTCGCCTCCCAGGGACCGCGGCAGTGCAAGCAACAAATTCGCCTCGACCTCAAAAGGCGATGCGGCACCCAATGGAACGAGTTGCGACACCTCCCTAAATCTATTGCCGTAACGTATCCCGCAAACATCTGAACAAAAACGGTGAAGGTCTCCGCCCAAAACCAAAGCGTCTCGACGCCATAAATTTGAGGCGGTGCCGTCCTCGGACGGACAGCGCACCCAACCGAACGTTGTCGAAATCGCGCCCGAATCAATTGCACGCGAAAGCTCCGCCTCAAGTGCCGCCGGCAGGGCACACACCGCAAACAAGCCACACATCTCCGCCAATACCAAAAGAAGCTGAAGATCCGTCAGATGCCGCAACATGATGAATGCCGTCAGTAGAGGAGACGTAATCAAAAACCCATGCTCCGTTTCCAGCACGGATTCCCTGGGAAGCTCACCAAGGAACAGCCGCTGCCTAATGCTGGCAGGACAAGTCCGTTTGTTTCTCGTCCGAACCAATGTATACAACGGAAAACCGAGCGCGACCGCAGCCGTCGGGTTGCGGGCGAGATCATATCGCTGCCGGTCTTCTTCCGGTCGTGGAAGCGGCGGACACAAAGCGCGGACTTGAGGAGGCAAACGCCAGTACCTAAAAGCCGATATGTCACAAAGTAGATCCTTCATAGGCACAGGAGAACACGAATTTCAACCCAGTCAGTCACGCATTGGCGCGAACGCACCAAAAATGGCGCCGAACGGACTGCCAAGTTTTCAACAGCACTTCCCAACTGGCCAAAAGCTTGCCGAGAGCTGGACGAAGCCCTGTTGAAAACCCCATTTTTTCTCATGCAGGAGCTTTGCGCGGCAAGTGAGTAGACTTTTTTGAACATCCCGAGCAGGCCGGTCATCCTGCTTTTCAAAACCGCAGGTAGATAGCTTGCTACAAAACTGCCTGGTCGCCAAAGTGCTAAAAGTCTACTCACTTAGGTTGCAGAGTGCCCCCCATTAGCTGCAATTCCAAGGTTGTTAGTACTTTTGGACTCAGATCGTCATACTGAACAAGAATTTGAGTTGTGTTTTCAGGGACAGATGCGCCATCGGCACACCAAAAACAGTCACCGATATCGATAAAAGGGATGCTCGAGCGCGTGAGGGCCCGTGCAAAAGTGCTTCTGCCCGTTCCACGCTCCGCAACCACGATACTGTAAAGGCCCGCGTCTGCATGCTCGATCGAGACCTCTCCTGCCGGAAATACCTTCCGCACAAGCGCCATCAGGCCATCACGCGCCTCGCGAGCACGAACGCGCACGCGGTTCACATGTCGCTCGTAATCACCCGATTCCAGCAAACGCGCCAAAGCGACCTGATCAACAGAGCTCACCGACGAGGCGTAGAAACCAAGGTTGCGCCTAAACCGCTCCATTAACTCATCGGGCAACACCATGTACGCCAAACGCAACGCCGATGAAAGGCTCTTCGAAAACGTGTTGGTGTATATAACCGACTGGGCGGCATCGATCGACGCGAGCGCGGGAATCGGCTTCCCGGCAAGGCGAAACTCACAATCAAAGTCATCTTCGATGAGATACCGACCTGGTCGCTCGGCGGCCCAGCTCAGAAGCGCATAGCGACGCGCAATGCTCGTCACAAGGCCGGTCGGATACTGATGGGACGGCATCAGGTGAAGTACATCGGTCCCGGTTTTCTGCAGAGCGCTCAAGTCCACGCCCTCATCATCCAACGGGATATGTCGAACTTTGCAGCCCATAGCCTGATAGATGCGCGTCAGACGTAAATAGCCCGGGTCCTCAACGGCATACACCTTGTCAGCGCCAAGCAACTGAACCAACATGGTATCGAGCAGCTGGGCGCCCGCGCCGATAACAATGTTATTGGGATCGACATTCATGCCCCTTGTCCCACGCAGGTGGTGAGCAATTGCGCGTCGCAGCCGAGCGGTGCCCTGCGCCGGTGCGGGCGAAAAGATTTCGCGCTCATCTTCGGATGCCAGCGTCGCCCGTAGTGCGCTTTGCCAAAGCCGCGCCGCCTCCAAAGCGGAAGGAGAAAGTGCATCGAATCGCTCGACCTGTCCGTTGACATCATGCGCGCTGGGACCCGCAGAGGCGGCATCTCGGTCGATGCCCTCCGCAGCCGAAGCCAAAACCGGTGCATCCGGAAGCTCGCAAGCGTAGTAGCCACGACGTGGTATTGAGCAAATATAGCCCTCAGCGAGTAACTGGCTATATGCATTCTCGATGGTAATAACACTGATTCCCAGATGACTGGCAAAGGCGCGCTTAGACGGCAAATGCTCCCCCGCCACAATGCGTCCAGCTACGATATCATCTCGAATTTGCTGGTAAACATACTCATAGAGCGATGCTTCGCCGCGTTTTTCCAAATTGTAGTCAAGCATGAGCCTATCACCTGACCTTATTAAGTCATTCAATCTGGTATTAGTCTGACCTTGTAATTATCTCGAAAACTGAGTATTTCGCCATACCCAGCTCCCCGATAGGATGTCCCGTCAAGCAATGCACATGCCAACCAAGGGAGCAACCATGGCAGAACAGACCAGCAAGGCCGATCGCGTCAAACTCAATCGCGAGCTCGCGCAGATGCTCAAGGGCGGCGTCATCATGGACGTCACCACGCCCGAGCAGGCACGCGTCGCCGAAGAGGCGGGCGCCTGCGCCGTCATGGCACTCGAGCGCATTCCGGCCGACATCCGTGCCGCAGGCGGCGTCTCGCGCATGAGCGACCCCAAGATGATCAAGGGCATCCAAGAGGCCGTCTCCATCCCTGTTATGGCCAAGTGCCGCATCGGCCACATTGTCGAGGCGCAGGTCCTGCAGGCCATCGAGATCGATTACATCGACGAGTCCGAGGTTCTCTCCCCTGCCGATGACGTCTATCACATCGACAAGACCCAGTTTGACGTGCCGTTCGTCTGCGGCGCCCGTGATCTGGGCGAGGCGCTGCGCCGTGTTGCCGAAGGCGCCACGATGATTCGCACCAAGGGTGAGCCGGGTACGGGCGACGTCGTTCAGGCCGTGCGTCACATGCGCAAGATCCAAAAGCAGATCCGTGACGTTGTTGCCCTGCGCAACGACGAGCTCTTTGAGGCAGCCAAGCAACTGCAGGTTCCGGTCGAGCTGGTGCGCGAGGTCCATGCCACGGGCAAGCTTCCCGTTGTGAACTTTGCCGCCGGCGGCGTAGCGACCCCTGCCGACGCCGCGCTGATGATGCAACTGGGCGCCGAGGGCGTCTTTGTCGGCTCGGGCATCTTTAAGAGCGGCGACCCCGCCAAGCGCGCCGCTGCCATCGTCAAGGCCGTGGCAAACTTCACCGATGCCAGGCTCATCGCCGAGCTTTCGGAGGACCTGGGCGAGGCCATGGTGGGCATTAACGCCGACGAAATCGAGATTATCATGGATGAGCGCGGGCGCTAGTCCAGCAGAAAGGATCGCACATGAGCGATTATGCAGACCAAACGGTTGCCGTGCTGGCGGTCCAAGGCGCTTTTGCCGAGCACGAGGCAAGACTATTCGAGCTTGGCGCACACTGTATTGAGCTGAGGCAGGCGGCTGATTTGAAGCAGGACTTTAACCGTCTGGTACTTCCCGGCGGCGAGTCTACCGTTCAAGAGAAGCTGCTTGATGAGTTGGGCATGCTCAAGGAGCTTCGTGCCCGTATCGCTGAAGGCATGCCCGTCCTGGGCACCTGCGCCGGCCTGATTCTACTGGCTCACGATCTTGCCGCCCATGACGATAAGGGCACGCCGCGTTTGGCAACCATGGATATACTTGTCGAGCGCAATGCCTACGGCAGGCAGCTCGGCAGCTTTCGAACCAAGGGGCAGGTAGCCGGCATCGACGGTGAAGTGCCGCTGACGTTTATCCGCGCGCCCCGCATCGTCGAAGTGCACGGCGACGCTGAGGCTCTAGCAGAAGTCGACGGCCGTATCGTCGCCGCCCGTCAGGGCAGCCAGCTCGGCGTAACCTTCCATCCCGAACTCGACGAAGACACCCGCCTCCACGAACTGTTCCTACAAATGTAGGCAGAGTAGAAACGAGCGTGGATTTTCGGGCACATAACAAATGAGAGTGGATAATCTCCCACTTTGAACTTGAATGCAGGCTCAAACCGGGAGATTATCCACTCTCATGCTATGTAGTCGTTGGGTGTTCTTAAACGACTAGTCAAACAAGAACGTCCCCAACGACTATCTTTTAGCAGGTCTGGATCATGGCAATGTCGATGTTTTGGCACCGACAGCGAGCGCCCACCAGAGCGAACAAATTGGCATGAAAAGAGGACGGCATAGACCTTCTGGTCATGCC
>OGON01000230.1_pt1 | contig 47501 bp, 34 predicted proteins | sample 1552671 | NCBI WGS metagenome assembly OGON01 (sample SAMEA2580136, study PRJEB22360) | human gut metagenome | biome: human gut; feature: human-associated habitat; material: faeces | place: Denmark | collected 2008/2010 | reverse complement strand
ATATATAATACACACATATATTTTATAAATATATCCACCTACTATTCCATCAATTGATGATATATCAGAATAATTAAATATTGCTGTATTTAAATTTTCAAATGCACTTTTTTCATTCTCATCTAAAAGAGCATAACATATCGCTAATGATCTATATGCTGTATTTATCTGATTTACATCTAATACTGTATTATATCCTACCTCAATTATTTTTTCTAAAATGATTTTACATTTAAGTATTGCAACTCTTTTGTCATTCCAAAATTTTTCTCTTTGTTTTTCAGATAATATATTTATATAGCTTTGACATATATACATAATAAGTCTATTAATATTAGTTGAAATATTCCACTGTATTATCTGTCCATCTTTTAGCAAATATTTAACGTTCTGATATATCTCATCAATGTTTATTTTCAATATACACAAATCATTTCTTCCATTGGCTGCATTTATATCACTCCTCATCAACTCAGTATCAAATTCTGTTAATAATTTTTTTTCTTCCTTTCGCATAACATTTTTATCCATATCAATAACTGCATTTCTATAAATAAAATAATGTTTATACCAAGAAGATATATTTTTCAATGAACTGCACATATTATACCAATCATTTTGATCATATATTTGACAATATGGAATTCCTAAATAAAAACTTATCGAAAGAAGACATGCATATTGCATTTTTTCATTATATTCCTCTCCCAATTTCATAAATTCTTTTTTCCAATCTTGTTTCTTAGTTATGCTCTGAGAATATGTTTTTCCATTTGAAAAAAATTCTAAAAAATTTGTTGTATCACATGGACATACTATTCCATTATCAAAACATCCTATTAATCTACACTCATTATTATTAATTTCTATATTTTCTTCACTCCTACTGTGTTTCACATAAATAGCATTTCCTCTTCCCATACCCTTTAATGAATATAACAATGGATTTACATCTAGATTATCTACCCCTCCATATCCAAGAAAAATAATATATTTATCTTCTAACCATTCTGCTATTTTATTCTTAAAATTATCGGGAAGTTTATTTTTTACATTCGATAAACTTGCCCCTATAGTAGAAATATCACTAGAGATCCCATGGATATGATATATTTTTGCATTATTATGATCTGTACAATAAGTATATACCCCCTCTTTTTTTAAATGAACCTTTCCATCTTTATACATATCAAGATATGCCCTAACAATAAAATCTCCATAGTTTGTAGTAACAATATTCGAACCGTTATGTAAACAATATGCTAAAATATAATGTAGATAGTTGTAGCCATGTATATTGCTCGAAAATGATTTTAGACCATTTATAAATGAAAATTTTTTAATTTGATTTTTCTCGTAAATACGTATGGCCTCTATTATTGTTTCTAATCTTGGTATTTCTGCCATTGCATTCTTTTCACCAAATATTCTTTCTAGATTATCTCTCCTATTTTTCCATATATCTAATATTCTTTTTGCATTTTTTTCACCACATGATTTCTGAAGAACAAATTTTGTTAATTCCATTCCTAAAGGTAATCCTGTTATACCTCCACAATCAACTCCAGCTCCAATCCAAAAAACGATATCTTGAAGTTGCACATTTTTTAAAATATCTTGTACTTTTTTAAGATTAAGAATTTGAACTTTACTCATATTAAACCTCCCCTATTAAATTTTATAACATATACACAACTACTATTATAACATTATATCATATTTCGCATATATTTGATCATTTATAATAACCATAAATCACAAAAGAAGCCATGTTTCGTAAACATGACCTCTCCAATACTTGCTATAGCATTCTATTTGACTATCAAATTCTCAGCACTACTATATGCACTATATATTTTCTTCTTGTTAATTATTTTATAACTTCTGATTTTTACATAATATTTTTTTCCGGATTTTAAATTTGTTATCTTTTTAGTAGCTTTATTCTTAGATTTTATTGTATATTTGTTTTTGTTCTTTGAAAACTTTTTATCTGTAGCCACTAAAATCTCATAACCATCAACGCTACTATCCTTTTTCCATTTTATATTTACTGTACTCTTTGCTGCAGAAGAACTGCTAACAATTTTCATTTTTTTTAGGCTTAACGGTAACTGTAATTTGTTTGGAAACGGCTTTATACATTTGTGTTTCTTTTACTGATACCGTTACTTTCGCAATTCCTATACCTTTTATTGTAATTTTGCCTTGCTATTTACAGTAACTACATTTTTATCAGACGATTTGTATTGAACTTTTCCATCTCCATTTGTTTTTGCTCCAAGACTAAAAGCCTTGGAATTAAGACTTTTCGTATATGCCGATTTAATACCTGATATTTCAGGGACCTGCTTATTTGTTGAAATAGTAAACACACATGTTGCAACACCACCATAATACTCATCAGTCTCTGCTACTGTCGCTTTTACAACATATGAGCCTTCCTTATTCGGTTTCTTAGTTGTATATGTATTACTTCCTAATTTTGCATATGTGTAACGAACAGTTCCATTCCCCATATTAAAGCTTCACCGACCCGCCAGCCAGACATTACCAGTACAAGCTCTGATAATACCTTTTTGTTGTTTCCATTTTGAGAACTTAAAACTTTCAAATTACATATACTTTCTTCACCTTGAATCGTATTATAATTTTCTCTATATGTATTTTCTTTTACATTTGATATTTGTATATTACTGCTATCGACCTTTGTATCCTTATTACATAAACACTTTACTATGTATATTATTCCTCTATATATTCTTCACAATATCTTTTAAATATATCCATCATATAGATAATTTACATTTTTTAACGCTTTTCTATATGCCCTACAAATACGTTCTCCGGATATAGCCCACTCAATCAAATCTATTTTTTCCGGATATTTGTATATAAAATCCATTACTGTTTTTATGGCTATCTCCGCTGCAATACTCGGTGGATAAGTAGATCTTCCTGTAGGTATAGCAGAAAACGCTATTGAATGTATATCATATTTTAACGCTAACTTTAATGAATTAATATAACAGCGCTCTAATAACTCTTTTTCTCCATAGTTTCCATCTATCCACACAGGTGCAACTGTATGTATAATATACCTGCATGGTAAATTATACCCACCTGTTATTTTTGCTTCTCCTTCTTTACAACCTCCTAATAAACAACATTCTTTTAATAACCTTTCACCAGCACAACGGTGAATATTTTTATATAAACCTGTTCCTGTCTGCAAATTTTTATTTGCTGCAACAACAATTGCGTCAATATAATTCATTTTTGTAATGTCCTTTTGTGCTACTTGAATCATTAAATACATCCCTTAATTATAAATAATAATCTGACTATGATATGTAAAATATTTTTATTTATCTCATAGTCTTTAATATTCTATTTCGCTCATTTGCATTAATTTTTATATTTAATAGGGTTTCATTTATGTCTTTCATATTTCCAGACAAAATATTCATGCTTAATGTATTTATCAATTCTAAAACTTTCTGCTCATAATCATATACAGAAATATCTGACTTTGCAGGGCTTGAGTGAATAAGATCATACAAATATTCTACCTGTTTATAAATATCTTTATCAAGTCCCATATCCAGCAAAGCTCTGAGTTTTGATGATCCTTCTCTGATATAATTCAATTCTTTTTCATGTGTCGTGTTTTGAGTAATCGTGTGTTCATTCGCCAACACATTAACTATCAGTATGATAAAATATATTGATGTAATAAATAAATTTACCAGTAAACATAATTTATATATCTTCATTTTTAATATAATAAAAACCAGACATTCTATAAAAACTATTAAAAAATATGTTAATGAAATTGTATCATTGCTTAACCCCAATTCAGATAACTTAGACTTCTCTCCCAACAATTTTGGTGCAAATAAAAATGTAACATAGGAAAAATGGATAAAACCATATGCAATCCACACTGATACAGGATGATGAATTCCTGAAATAACAAAAAAAGAAATATTAAAAATTACCACAAATATCATTTTTAAAGCAATCTGCAATATGTTTCTTCTATTCATTATTAACCACCTCACATTCTCTTCAATATTTCCGTTTTTTTAGCATCATATTCCGATGGTTCAATTAATCCTGCATCTAACATTTTCTTCAATTTAGTCAATATCGCAACAGGATCTTCATCAGAATTTTGTACTTGATCCATATCAGCATTTAGATCACTGTTTTTTGGTGAAAACCTACTATTTCGCATTGATGGCTGATTTACAGCATTGTTCATCTGCTGTGATTGTCGGTGCATTGGTTCAAACATCTGATTGGCCATATTTCCAAACACACTACCTGCTGCCATACCCATGCCCATACCTGCACCCATTGCTCCAACTCCACCTGCACCTGGATTTCTTGCAAGATCTCCTAAAATATTAGCTGCCTGCTGTCTGCCCCAGTCTTCTCCCATTATGTCCATATAGGATCGATCTCCTCTAGCAAGATTTGCTTTTCCTATTGCTGCAATCTGAGCTTCATCTATAATATCATACTTTGACGTATCAACATCCAAGCCTGCTAACGAAAAACTTATACATTTAAGACCATACTCCTGAACAATCTCATCTATGCGTGGTTGTATTTGCTCAGATAGCTCATCTATATACGCATCTATTCCTATTAATTCTTGCTCTAATGAATTTAAATATCTAGATACTGCTGACTTTATCTTTCCCTGAAACTCATTCATAAAATATTTCTTTAATTCATCCTGAGCCTGATATTGAATGTTATTTCCAACAAGTTTTTCAAGAAATTTCGCCGGATTATCAATTCTTACCTTATATGCTCCCCGCACTCTAGCTTCCGTTCTGACACCCCAAACCTTATCCCTTACCTGTATTGGTGAATCTGTTCCCCATATTATCTCTTGACTATCAGCTCTTCTTACAAAATAAACCACACAATTGAAAGTGCTTATTCCTCCTGAAAAAGCATTTCTGAGTCTACTTATAAATGGATAATTTTCCGTAGACAATCTATATGTTCCATTATCAAATACTTGTTCAACATTTCCTTCTTTTATAAAAATCGCCTGTTCTCCAGGCATTACAATCAATGTGGAATTTGTATTAAAATCTTCTTCAGGCTGTCTCCATATTAACAATTCTCCCGGTCCACTATTCTTTATTACATCTGTCCAATGCTTTTTCCCTCCGTTATAAAATTCCTCATTAGGATTTCTTCCAAATAATGACATATTATTTCCTCCAATCATAATAAACTATTAAGCCATTCAAAATACGTTCTTCCATACTGCCAATAAACCGCTTTTAACTGATTATTTACACATGCACAAAAGTAATCAGCATATAAAATTATCTTTTCCTTTATGTTTTCAGGATTCGTTAAAATCTCATCTGTCAAATCAACAAGGAAATCATACTTATTTGTATTATTTATTACATCTTTTGGTATATTGTGTCTGTTAAATAAATTTATATCCGGCTCATCTTCACAATTATTCAGAACCTTACGCTCCAAAATATCATCTAGATTTTTCGGATTTATATAATATACACACCTCACCATAACTTTTCGTTTTGTATTACCATATGCCCCTTGCAAATAATAAACAAAAAAAGTTAAATATAATTTTCCTTTCACTTCTGCAACAAATGGAATTGATAACGATTCATTATCCATAATCTGTATTGGCAAACCATACGAATTTACCAATTCAATAATTTCTTTAATTGTTTTCATAATCTCTTCTCCCAGAATAAATGTGAACTTAGCTTCCGTTTACCATATAGGTTTTTTTGATATTATTGCAACTCCACGCTTTACATTAAATGCCTGTAAAAAATCTACTACTTTTACTTTCCTGCATGCATCACGCGCCAAATCTCTTCCTGTATCGTTTATATAAAAATGTGTGAGATTACATGTTATAGCATCTCTGGCACAACTCATAACTCCAATAGCATGATTAGCTCCACCATCTCCATAACAATCATTAAGATCTATATTTTCAATATTATCACTCTCATAAAGCTTTCCTGCATTGACTCCAACAGAAACAGCCTTTCCACTTTCAACAGCCTCCGCTATATGCTCTAAATTTTTTGATCCGTCCAAATATGCGTCTACACCAAATTGTTTCCATATCACAGGTATATTTTCTGGTAAAACGCCTCCGCTTTCGCTGCATAAAGCATTACCATACATATCCATATGAGTCGATGCATATTTTACAATATCATTTTCAACATTACGACTACCTCCTATTTCCAGCCAACTTCCAAGATTTGCCAAAGCACACGTTCCCTCCTTGTCAAACTCATTAATTCCCTGTGAATAAGGTAACTCATTCAATAATCTGTCCGGATGATCAAAAATTTTCTGTTCAGATCCATCATCCAATTCTATATTATTTATTGTTTGATTCGTTTTTTCTAACGGAAACACATCTACATTGGGCTCATTCGCATCCATTCCCTCTATAGATTTAGGAGATCGTATATCTTTTGCCTGATTATTAACATCATGTATCTTATTCGTATTATCCGACACATATGCATTATCTTCTGTATCATCTTCCCAAAAGTTCTTAATCTTGTCCGAAAATGAGTTTAATTCATCGCTTGATATATCAACACTTTCATTTTCCTGCATATCATCTATAGTCTGTTGACTTTTCATTTTCTGAAGTCTATCTTTTTCTTCATACCATTCTGAACTTTCCTCTTGCCACTGATCTTTTAAAGATGTCAAACGATTTTTTTCCATCTCTAATGAAGATATTTTATCTTCATTTTCCATTTCTGAATCTTCAATTATCCTATTATATTCATCTGCAATCTCTTTTGCTTCATCTAGATATGGTTGCTTTGCGTTTTCTATTCCCTTGTCTAAAGCGGAAATTTCTTCATCATACTCTGGTACATATGTACTTGTATCTCCATTTGGTTTTAACACCTTTACAGGAATACCACCATCCTCTCCTGTCTCATTCATTTCAAAAGCTTCCTCTTCTGTGTCTTCTGGTATTTCCTCTACTTCTGCTTCTTCTAATCCTTCTGCAGGGGTGAAATCTTCCTCCATTTCCGAAGTTTCTTCAGAGATTTCCTCTTCCGTATCTTCCGGTATCTCCTCTACCTCTGCTTCTTCTAATCCCTCTGCAGGGGTGAAATCTTCTTCCATCTCTGAAACTTCTTCAGAGATTTCCTCTTCCGTATCTTCCGGTATCTCCTCTACCCCTGCTTCTTCTAATCCCTCTGTAGGGGTGAAATCTTCCTTAACATCTTCAGTAACTTCTCCAAATTCATCTCCCATATATTTTTATCCTCATGACTTTCTCAAAGAATTATGTATTATTTTTTCATTCACCGAAATTTTGGTTCCATACACTATTTTTCTCCATAATTGTACTTTTACACAAGCTAACAATTCCGGTGAAAATTCTTCATCATTTAATTCATATTTTGTTAATTTTGTTATTTGTGCAAACACTTTTTTTATCGCATTAAAATCCGACATATCTGATTTGAAATTTTTTACAAAAATCCTACGTGCTATTTCCTTAGCCAATATTCTTCTTTCATAAATGCAACACTCCTTGCAACAAAACACCTCAGCACATTCAGGATATGGTCTTAAATTTTTCTTTTTATCATTCCAATAAGTTGTCAGTTTTCCGATATCCTTATCTGATAATGTAATATCAATATTGTTTTCAAGACGATAATCTGGTGTAACTACCTCTTCCGGACTATCCAGCTTATTAAAAAACAAAAATGCCTCGCCAGGTTTCAATCTTGATAACCTTTGTTCTTGACCATCTCCCATATTCATACTGTCTGCGATTATCTGCTTATCAGTTGCCTCAACTAATCTGAATACCATTTTCATATCCGTAAGTGCAACAACATCTGTAGACACTTTTCTAGGTGACTGATCCGCTATTATTATTCCAACACCATATGAGCGTATCTCAGCCAACATACGCTTAACTAAATTCTGAGCTATCGCACTTGGATTAGCATCACCCTGTCCAACGTTTGATGATGCATCTAATAACACATGAGCTTCTTCAAGAAGTATTACATTTTTCAATCCCCCATCACCAACATAATTTGCATTTACATATGCCAATATCGATAATAATAACAATGATATTATCAATGCTTTCTGATCACTATTTTCTATAGCAGCTAACTCTATAATGGTCGGTTTCTGCAATAAATCTTGTATTGGAATTGAAAAATAATTATCAAATAAATTTTCAAGACTCTTCAATCGCACCACTCCAGCACGTCCAATGTTTTTTGCATCTCCTGTATATCCAATCTCATCAAAAGTATTTTTAAAACACTTTATAAAATCTGTTATATTAAATATCTGACCTTTGTCAGCTGTAGTATAATTATCCAACCATCTAAAATCCGAATAACAATTATTAATTGCCTCTTCAAAAATTTTATCAAGCGGTGTTGTCATCGATACAGCCGCAGCAAAAGCCGTCTTCAATGTAGATTTATATGTCTCCAACCTAACATTTTCCGGTGGAACAAATGGATTAAATACAAAAGGCGATATAAAATTTTTACCCGGTGTAAATATCTGTATCTCTGGAATGCTCTGTATTAAAGCTCTATATTCATTCTTTGCAGGTTCAATAACCAAAAAAGGAATATTATGTTCTTTCCACAATCTATCCAACAAACTCACAGAAAATGTTGTTTTTCCCGAACCAGGGGTTCCTACTACTAACATGTGTTTTGCCAGATCTTTAAGTGAAATTCCAATTGTATTCTTTTCGGAATTTTTCAAAATACCAATTTCTATATCTCCTGCATTTATAAGATTGTCTGCATAAGTTTTACTAGCACTTTCCGAATCATTTATCGGCAATCCTGCAGATATACGACCATTTCCCAGTGGTAATCTAAATATGCCTCCAGCTTCTTTTGCCGATATAACATATGGCATTCTATATAAAAATTGATTTGAGTTATCCTGATTCCATATATATGGATTTCTATTTAGGTCAATTAACAGCTCATTTACAATCCATGGAAATGAATAATAATTATCCGTAATCCGAAGTTGAGAAGTGTCCATATGGACCTGTTTCATAAAAACCGGATTTTCTGAATCATACGATATATAACCCTGTACTTTTGATGCAAGCTTATCTGTATTGCCATAGGATCCTGCAACAATTATATTATATCCAAACATTGCCCCAGCACTTACTGTTTGGTAATATTTATATATTTCAGCCAAATGTCCCGCTGCCGAAATACTTACATTTCCTATTCCCTGCGTCATAACGCCTTTATTTAAAGTATCCAAAATCTGCGCAATTCGTGCTATCTCTGTTTTTTCCTCTACAGTTAATTGTGTTGGAAACAACTGAATAGAAAACATACTATATGGTTGTTCTGTCAATTCATTCATGATAGAACTCATATCATGTGCATATGAATCAAACACATCAATAGAATAAGCTGCAGATAAAAACTGATTATTAAGATTTTCTTCTCTTTCATCTTTAACAATTGCTATACTGTCTTCAATCTGTACCCCGCTAATTATTTCTGTTAATCTGGGAAACTCAATTTCCTCAAATCCATATTTCTGTAATTTTAAGGAAGATTCATATAAACTATATATCTGTTCAATTATTGCCTGTGCAGACGACTGATCACCTGAAATTGCTCGAATAACTAAAAATGGTCTTATCTTCGCCTTATAAGGCTGATTATTCACTGGTTCTGTTACCCATAACAGCTCCATAGATATCTCTGCATTGGAATTTTGTGATATAATATATTTATAATTTTGAAAAACTTCAGATGCAAGGCTACTAAAGTTATTCATATATTCTTTTTCTATATCTGTATAATCTTGATACCCAGAACTTATAATTGATATATCTGGAATCGATGTTATTTCTATTGAGCATACCCCTACATATTCACCACTGCTAATCTCCATAAAGCTTATTTTATTCACCCATATCACCTTCCTAACTACTTAAACTCTTAAGGATAATCCACCCCACCATATGATCCACATTTTATTATCCTACACACAGCTTTATAACCACCATAAAATGCACCATATTTTTCAATAGCTAAGATTGCATATTCAGAACAACTTGGAATATAACAACACATCAATCTGGTCTGTGCTGATGCATATCTTTGGTAAACTTTTATACTCCATATAGCAATCATCTTTGAACAAATAATTCCTTGATAAAGCATGCACCAAGATACAATCAACATATAACTAACTATGTCATAAACATTATGAATCCATTCATAATCCATTAAATACGTATATATTTCTTTTGATATCAAACATGCTATTAAAGTAAATAAAATAGCAAAAGCACTTGCCTTCTTCCAATTTATATACGGTCTTACCAATTTTCTATCATAAATAGGATGAATCAACTGTCTTTCTTTATCATCCACATATCGAATTCTTTTTTTTTCCATATTATTCTAAAAATGTCAAAGATCCATATTATTATCTAATGGATTCTTTGACATCTATAATTCAAATTAACTATTATGCATTTTTCTTTTCACGAAGTTTCTGCTTCATTCCTCGAATCGCTGTTTCGAAATCTTTAACTTCCGATAATGAACATTCGAACTCTATTCCTGCCCCTCTCATTCTGAATGTAGTGGTTGGAATTCTCTTTCCATCTCTATCAACTTCTTCTTCTGATATTGTTGTAAATGCTGTAATATCCTTGTAAAAATATTCATCTGTGATTTCCGTTGTATAATCATCATCGAGATTAAATCTTCGTCTATATACATGTACCTGTGAATCACTAAAAAAAAGCCATGCTATTTCATAAGTAGTACTAACCCAACGTCCACTAGCAGTTTGCTTAGTATACGCATTTTCCCCTCTAAATCCTTCAAAATACACCGGCGGAATTTCTCTTACTTCATCCGCATCCAGTCCTATTTTATCAAGTGCCTTCTGTATTGAATTATAGTGTGACCGTGCACTAGCCACAATATCATAATATTGTGAATCTGTTATCGTTTTTGCACCACATCCTTCACGTTTAAAGTATGTAATAACATCTGCCTGCGTCTTCGTTTTTCCTTGAGTAAGTGCTCTTACCATTTTTGCATTATCAGATCCTATCGTATTTTTGTAATAAATAATTGCTACTCCAATCAAAATAATAATTACTGCTACCATATTTCTTTCTCCTTCTTCATTTGCTATATTTTATTTTTATATAATCAGCCTTAAGGCCGTAATTTTTTTTCGCGTAGTTTTTGTCTCATTCCATTTATGGATTGAACTACATTATCACAATTTGTCAATGCACATTCAAAGTTTATTCCAGCACCATACATACCAAATTTTTCTGTCGGCACCGTTATATTATTTTGTCCAACCTCTTCCTCTGATATTGTAGAAAATGAATTTACATCCTTGTAAAAATATTCTGATGTAGATTCCTTTTTATTTTCTTTATCCATATCAAATCCACAACTATACACATGCACCTGTGAATCACTAAAAAAAATCCATGTCACCTCATATCTGGAACTAATCCATTTTCCGTTAGCAGTCTTTTTTACATACGTATTTTTGTAATCAAATCCTTCAAAACATACAGGACTGATTTCGTTAACTTGTGCTTCATCAATCCCTAATTTGTTTAATGCATATTTTACAGATCCATATTTCTGTTTTTTGCGATCTACCATCTGCAAATACTGCTCATCAGAAATAATCTTAGCGCCACATCCTGCCCTAAGAAAATATGCAATAACTTCAGACTGTTCTGAATTTTTACCATTACATAATTGCTTAACCATTTTTGCATTTTTAAAAGAATCATAATTTCTAATAATGATAATAATTCCTAAAAAAACTAAAGCATACAGCAATATAAAAATGAATGAACTACCAGCAGAACTACTGCCTTCATGAATCGTTTCTATATAAACCGCAAATTCTATATACTTATTTATCATTCTTCCTCGTCACCTCTACATACAATCCGGTCGACTAACGTTCAACACGTCATACAACATCTGAATATCAACATCCGGCACTCCAACATCTATAGCCATACTAAGACATTCTCTATAATCTGGTGAGGTCATATAACTCTTACGCGAAAAATAATCATATTTTATATAAGCCATAAAATAGTAGTAGATTCCTCTTGGTTCTACCATTAACGCTGCATCTATATATTCTAATGCTTTGTCTATATTAGATCTTGGATTAAGAAATGCTTTCTTACCACCAAGAATGCAAACAGCCGCATAAAAATATGTTTCAGAATCATCAAAATTATCAATCATAGCCTTATCAAACGCTTCTAGCGCTTTAGCATATAAGTGCAATTTCAAGAAACATATTCCGATAGATTTATTAATTTCCTTATTTTCGGGATCAGTACCCAATTCCTTTTTATAAAAATTTATATAACGATTTACCATTGGACTCGGCATAGAATTTACACTGTTAAAAGAAGTAATATTAATTGGATGTCCTGCTGGACATTCTTTTTGTCCAACACTTATCGGGAATCCACAATTAGGGCATTTTAAATCCATAACATTATAAGCCATTTTATCTTTCTCCCACTCATATCTATATATTTTTACTATAATGTCTCAGTAAATTTAAAATAATAATATCATATATTTTCTTCAAAAACCGTCCCATGCAAAACTGACATTCTACATTGCTTTTTCGACAAAACAAGCGAGACAGATTCCCGTCTCGCTTGTTCCTTTTATTGCTCTACCTTTGTCCATCCTAAGAAAGTATCACTTTCAACAATCCTGTAATCATCTGTATAATCATTGTCATAAGTGTCATCACTTCCTGATGCATATCCTGCCAATTTACTATTTAAAGTTGATTCTTTCTTTTCAGCATTACATAAATACCACTCTCCCGTTTCTTTATCGTATACTGCCCTTACCCAGCAATCCATTGTTTTTCCGGTATCTCTGCTTCTCCATAATATATAATACTCTAATGCATCATAGTTATTTGTTATAGAAGTAACACTTGCCTCTGCAATATCATGTGGAGCAGATATTCCAATATAATTAAACAAATCACCAATTGTATATGATGGAGCATTTGTGAATTCAAATTTGACATCATGTCTATTACCAAACGCATCTTTCTCATATTCAGAATCTGAATCCGAATCATCCTGCCCATATTTTTCATAATAAAACATTTTATCCTCAAGACTATAATCCCATTTAACTATAGTATCTGTACCAAAGATATTTTTTTCTACAATTACCGGAACTCCTCTTAAATATCCCTGAGGGACTTCTACATCTACCCGTACATAATAAACAATATAATAGTCATCTGTTTTATAATAATTATCCACCGACAATATATCTACCTGACCTACATCTTCAATTTCTATCTCCACGGTATGTTTGTTTGCATCATATACTTTTCCTGATGTATGCAGTAAATCTTGTGCTATATCATACTGCTGTTTATGTGTTACCATAACAATTTCTGGAATTACACCAAAAAATACCGTGGCAATCAAAATACAAATTAATAAAACTTTTTCACTTACCCTAAATAAAGTATGTTTATCTATTTCGCTCATATATAAATGAACCAAAATAATAAGAGTACAAATACAACCTATAACTAATACAATTACCTGCATATTTTTCTCCAATCATTTGTTATATATTTTTACCGCATATTTCAATAGCCTTTGCTATCAGATGCTATTGAAATATGCGGTAAATTACCTATAATTATTCTTTACTATTGTATGCCGAACTTATGCCAGCAAACTTCTATTGTACTTTTCCTTTTACTACTCTGTAGCGTTTGCCTTTGACCGTTACATAACCTGTCTTGTTACTCTTTTTGCCCTTAACTACATAGTATTTCTTTCCTGATTTCTTAACAATACCTTTATATTTTGGCTGCCATACACCTTTCTTTACATACCACCATTTTCCATCTGTATGTTTTACCAGTTTTGTACTATTTTTCTTTCTTCCCTTATATACATAGTAGTATTTTCCATCCGTATGTTTTACAATTCCGGTAAATTTCGACTGCCATTTTCCATTTTTAATATAGCACCATGTACCATTTGTACGCTTTAATAAACCTGTATAATTTGTTTGTTTTACACCATTTCTATAGTAATACCAGCCTTTGGAAGTCTTTTTCATTCCATTATACGCTGCTGTTGTAACAGTCAAAACATTGCTGTTATAACTTGTATGGATTGAAATCTTATTATAAGTACATGTACCATATGCCTTAACTAAAAAATTATATGTAGTATTCTGTTTTAATCCCGATAATGTACAGGAGGTTGTAGATTTTCCAGCTACATCAAGTACTCTTTGCCATTTTTTACTTGCTGTATCATACATATAAACGTAATATCCATTAGCTCCATTTACTTCATTCCAGGAAAGGCTTATCTTCTTTGTCAAAGCTACTGTTATCCATACATTAGTGCTGTCAAGATATAATCCATATCCACCGTATTCAGAAGCACCTGTCGTGTAATTATTCACAGCTCTCACAAGATATTGATATGTCACGCCTGACACGCAATTTGTATCCTTATATGTATTTGTGCTTCCACCAGCAACGGTAGTCAGCTTTGCATAATTTGTATCGGTCTGCTTTTTCCGGTAAATTTCATATTTTGTAGCACCAGATACTGTCTGCCATGACAATTTAAATCCGCCCTGTATTCTTTCCAGTCCTGTCACACTACATTTACTTAAATTAATGGATTGCTTTTGTATCGTAAATTTCTGAGCACCTGAATCATTTCTTTCAAACAACCACACATTGGTACCATCTGCTGATCCATAGCTTTCAACATCCAGAACTGCAGATCCACACGAAGCATTTAAGAAATATGCACCTGCTGTACCTCTGATAAACCATCGCTGTGCTGTCGTATTATTTCTTGAGTATACACCTACATTAGTTCCATTTGTCTGTCCCCAATTATTGTCATCAAGAGCTTTTCCTGATGCATAATTTACGATCTCATAGGAACCATTACTTTGTCTTATAAAATGCCATAACTGATTTGCTTGATTTGAACCTGTTCGTATCGTTACATTATCATCACTATCAGCTGTAACATATTTTTTTATTCCGGTATTCATTATAGTAGCATAAAAATCATTACCTAGATTTTGAGTTTCACTATCATAGCCATAAGTGCATACTGTTTTTGATGCCATTCTCTGTCGATTATCTTTATCATTATATGGCACTGCCCAGACATTTATCCGATAATGTCCTGCTTCCGGTATAGTAAATTGGTAACTATTTGCATTTACATCCCCATTTGCACCTGTTGCACCACCATAACATTCCTTACTTGTGTCAGTATTTGTAATAATCAGCCAATAATGAAGAAAGTCACTTTGACTGCTGGTTTTATCCCATGTTATATTCATTGTCTCACCAACAGCATAACAATTTCTATTTGTTGTTATCGTTGGTGTCGTCATTTCACCATGCGCTGTCTGTGATGATGACAATTCATGCAGTTTTACAACATATACTGCACCCGCGTTCATTCTCCATGCCGCAAAATTCTTACGGTTATTGCTGTGGGCCGAAACCAATGGTGTATTTCCGGACACTCCGGTACAAATACCAGCATGATCAATGTCATTTGGAACCTTACCATCTACTTCTGTTCCCCATACATAAAATAACGGATCACCTATTTTTACATCTGACGGAGAAGGATTTCTTACAATCAAACCACTATACTCCGGTTTTGCCCGGAACCATTCCAATAAATAATCCGCTCTTTTCCATGCTGTTGAATACGCATACCATGTGCCATCCGTTTGTAATCCTCCGGCTACTAAACACTGTGAAACGTAGTTCGCACAATCATTACCTTGAAAATATGCATATCCGCTATTATATGAATTAACGTTTGTTCCACCACTGTTATCTGTATAAGTTAATCCATAATTTGCCGCCGCACCTCCATTATAAGTTGTTGCTGCTTTCACTTTGCTTATATTGTTTTTACCAAATATATCATTTGGCATATAAACAAATATCATGGCAGCAACCATCACCATACAAATGGTTTTCTTCCATATTCTTGCCATATGGAACTTTCCTTTTCTTACATCATTCATAAACATTCGTCTCCCTTCGTTTATATATAAAACATTTACTTGAACACTTAGATAAAATAATTTTACGTTCCCATAAAATCTTTATTTTATTTTCACCTGTTTTATCTTACTCCATGATGAATATACCTTTTTATTCCTTACCACCTTATATGTGCGCATTCTTACATAATATGTTTTTTTAGATTTCAATTGAGATATTTTAAAAATATTTTTCTTGTGTGTAATAATTTTCTTGTGTGATGTGAATTTTTTGTTATATGCATATTGAACTTGATATCCACTTACACCTTTAACAGTCTTTCCGGATATCCAAAGTCCCTCTTTCACACCTCTAGCACTTATATTTGTACATTTTGGTGATATGATAAATGTTTTTATAATAGTTCCCGCATAACTACCTTTACCTATTACCTTTACCTTATATATACCTATATTTTTACGTCCCATGCTATAAGAAACTGTATAATCTTTATTTTTTCTTAATACCGTTCCATTCCCATTTTCTACAACAACTATCGGGGTTTTCTTTTTTCCATTAAATATATACCGTGAAGCAGATAATGTTACATAAAAAGTTTTCTTAACATCAATCGTAGGGAGATGTGTTGGTATTGATACCGATCCTGAATCAGAACCCTTATAAGCAGGATTTTTTTCACCACAAGTCTGACAAATGGCTTGTATTTTACCATTTATATAATAACTATGCACATGTTTGCTCACATAAAACTTTACAGTATTAATACTCCTTATAAAACTATAATCATTACAATAATCTACATATGCCTCATAATATCCCTCGGGCAATATAATATTGTATGATAAACCTCGAAGATTATAAAATGATTTATATTCCTGTAAATTACTAACACTTCCTGTGAATATTCTTAATGAATAAATATTGGAATTATCAGCCTTGTTCCACGAAAATGTTGTATTTGTCTTTGAATCACCTGCACTCACTGAAATATTAGAACTCTGTGCACTCGGTACTTTATATATTGCAAATTGCTGCGCGCTGGTTTCATTTTTAGTCCATATTTCTACATTTGTTCCTACAGTATTACTGCCGGACTTAACATCTAGCACTTTATCTGAATTCTTTGGTCTTATATAATATTCACCACTCCAACGGCCATAAATATACCATTTCTGATTATCAGCATTCATATAATCAGATAAGTGTACATTTGCCCCTCTCTCAGTAGAAGATGACTCCACGCTCAATACTTTATTTAAATCACTACAATTATGTATTACATAACTACCATCTGATTGCCTCTCAAAATACCATACAGCATAACTACCTGCATATTCTGATACTATTTCTACATTATTATCAACCGTTGCTCCAACCGTAGCCCAACCATCATTTTTTATCAAATTTCCATAAAATCCTGTCCCTGTATCAATAGAGGACATAGATTCATACCAATCACTACTATCCGGTATCTGATTTAATGACACCTCGTGCAATTTTACAACATATACTGCGCCTGCTCCCATTCTCCATGCACTGTAATTTCTTCTATTTTTGGTATGTGCTGAGACTAATGGATTACCATTTCCGTCTGTTCCCGTACAAATACCGGCATGATCTACATCATTAGGTACTGCACCTGCAACTTCAGTTCCCCATACATAGAATAAAGGATCACCTTTTTTTACTTCAGACGCTGATGGATTACGCACGATATGACCGCTAAACTCAGGATTTGCTTTAAACCATTCCAATAAATAATCCGCTCTTATCCAAGCTCTTGAATATGGATACCATGTACCATCTGTTGCTAAACCTCCGGCTACCAGACACTGTGATACAAAATTGGCACAATCATGCCCATCAAAATTACTATATGCTTTATTATAGTTTCCTGTTCCATAACCACCTGTAGCATCCGTATAGGTCAATCCGTAACTTGCTGCTGAATCTGCATTATAGGATACTGCAGCCTCTACCTTGCTTATGTTTTGTATTCCAAGCATATCATATGGAACATAAACAATGATCATTGCAACAGCCATTAACATGCAAATGGCATTCTTCCATATCTTTATCATATGGTGCGTTTCTTTTCTTGCATTTTTCATAAACATTCGTCTCCCTTCATTTTTTTACAATATGTTTCTCCGACAGCTCTAATAAAATAATTTCATTTCCAATGTAATGCACTTTTGAAAATAGTTTATTAGAACCTTACTTATATATGTCATACTATCACAAATAAGACCTCATAACCGCCCCATGCAAAACAGACACTTAACATTGCATTATTTACACACAAAAACAGCCCGACATCCCTCCATCCAATTGACAGAGTTCATATCGAGCTGCCTCACGTTTTATATTATTTTGTTACTTAATTCAATAACTATATATCATTTCTCTTTAATGAGATACCTTTTCGTTCGTTTTCCTACTTATACCCTTTCTCCTTTTCATACTCTATTATAAAATCCCGATTTGCCAGTTCATATTTATTAAATACTGCTGTATCGTCAAAATCATCCGGCTCGACCGTTCCATGATACCAGCTTTTGGAATTGAAATATGCCTGATAATCGGCGTCTTTGAACTTTCTTCCATGACGGGCATACAGTTCATTACATGCCAGACGGATCTCATCCGGTGTTAATCCATCCAGATCATCCTCTGTCAGATATTCACTGTCGCTATATGGAAGAATATAATCATCGGAAGAATCATCTTCTGATGTTGGATTATAATAAAATGGCTCATACGCTCTACCGCTATATTCACATTCATCCTCCAGATTATCCACACTTAACTGACGTGGATAATAGGATGGTCCTGCAACAGAATATATCTTGCCAACTACGCACAACTCACCATCCTCATCTACATAAGGTACCGCATCCCGCACATTGGATAAAGCAACCGTCCAGTCATAGGTTTCTTTCAGAAAAGAATCCGTTCCTTCCATATCTTTATATGTATTGGTAAAACAACTGTCCATTGCATCCTGAACATTTTTTTCATATGAATCTTCATCAATATCCAGATAAGCCAGCACATCATCCTTTGAAAGAAGTACATCTTTACGAAGATCGATCGTATATACATAAAAATCTGTGTATTCATTTGCGTCAAAATCCACCCGTACAACTACCGACAACAAATCCTGATAAACAGACCACTCATATCCGATAGCAATACAATCTGTATATTCGGTTCCCGCTTTCGCCATATAATCATTTCCGAGCTTCTCTATCTGTGTATATACATTTTCACAGGCGGTACTCTCATAATCTATGTATGGTAAATGATATACAACCTCACCATCTTTCGTCTGCACTTTTCCAGACATTTTCGAATCAGCAACCATGTTATCTGAATATGCTTCCGGCATTTCGCCGGTTCCAAATCCCACTTCTTTTTCTTCCGGAAGAGCTGCTGCTTTTCCATCCGCTTCTGCTGTAGAAGAAGCCTCCTCTGATGTTTCCGTATCAGAACCTACAGCTTCTGTATCCGCATCTGTTTTCTCCATTTCTTCTGTCACAGTCTTCTCTGTTTTTTTGCCACTGTTATCCGCATCTTTATTAAGAGAAAAACTGCATCCCATGAGGCTGCCTGCCAGTGCCATACTTAATACTATAAATCCTGCTTTTTTTTCATCCTTTTTACCCTCGTTTCTTTATCTTATAACTGCCAGTTTATATTTTCAGCATTTTTTGCTACCAGCAGTTTGGTTCTGAGTTCTGTATCATCCAGATCTATAAAGTCACCATTTGAATAATACTTCCACTGTGCTACTTCCTGATTCCCTGACCAGTTCATCTCACTGATCACATAAAACTGCATCGAAGCCAACGGTTCCTCACGATATTTCATATATCCATAACAATCGTTAAAATGTTCCCTATGTACCAGTTCCTTTATTTCCATAAATTCCTGTTCATTCTTTACCTGCCATATGGATAGTCTGCAGTCCTTTTTAGGCTTTCGTATTATTTTTTCAACAGATCGGTTGAACAAGATGGATATACAAATATAGAATACCGCATATTCTAATATATACACTCCAATATGTACAGAATCTCCCATTGTTGTATAAAAACGTTCCTGCTGCAACTGATTGCGGTAATATATAATTACCTCTGTAATATACAACGATAAAATGGCATCTGTTACAAGCTGTCCTATTGTGATTGCCGACTGCATACATTTTGAGTTAGCAAAAAAACGAATAACCGCCAGCACAATTGCTGTTATTACAGCAACGATCAATAGCACAATTCCTATATTCCCAATTGAGGAAAATATCCAGTCCTTTTTATCTTTTATGCTTGGATTAACTACTTTTCGTGTACATTCTTCAAGGGATCGCACAGTCTCATTGGAATACAGTAAGGACAGGAAGCCCATTCCAAATCCTATTAAACATACAATCAACCCCATTAATTTCTTTTTCATATTTTCATCCCCCATATCTTGTATATTTCTCCAACAATATATTCGTCACACCATCAGGCAAGAACCGCTTCCATTTCAACCCCAAGCACATCCCCAAGCGTTTCTGCCACCTTCTCCGCGGCATAAAGTTTATAATACAGTCTGGAATCCTGTTCTCCCATCTGGAAATAGCCATCGATGATCGTGTCAGAAACAGCCACTGCATAATATACTTCTCCCGGTACGCTGTCCTGATTGTTTGGATCAATATTTCCCGTTGTACCGGTAATACCAATTCCGATGTCTGCACGATATGCCTGTTTACAGGCTTCTGCCATTGCCCGCGCTGTTTCTTTGGAATAGACACCACAAGTTTCTATCACCGCTTCCGGAACACCCTGCATGATCTTTGCTTCGTTGGAATAGGTTACAAATGCTCCTTTTAATATTGCAGATGCCCCTTCAGTATCTGTGATTAGGGAAGCAATCTGCCCGCAGGTGATACTTTCCATGGTTGTGATCGTCATTTTCCGGTTGATCAGACAGCCTGTCAATCGTCTGTAATTATTCCGTATTGTCTTTTCCATCTGTTCATCCAGTTTTTTTCCTGCCATTTATCCTTCCGCCTTTGTTGCCTTTAATCTATTTATTATTATAATATATTCACAGAAGGATTTCCACAAGTGGAAATCCCTCTGTCATTTCTATTTATTCTCGTTCTTCTCCACCACCAGGATCTCCTCGCCGTTCTTCACATTTCCGGTCTTTACCGGACGCAGTTTATAGCCATCCGGGAGTTCTGTTATAATGACAGGGGATATTAAGGATGGCGCATGCTTCTTCAGATAAGGAAGATCAAGCCGCATGACCGGCTGTCCGGCAGACACTATCTGTCCGGTCTCAACCAATGCGTCAAAGCCTTTGCCATTTAGCTTTACCGTATCGATTCCGATATGGATCATCACACCGATTCCCTGTTCCGTTACCAACCCTATGGCATGCTTCGTGTCAAAGACAAAAGCAACTGTTCCGGCAACCGGTGCAGTTATTTCAGAATTCGCTGGCAATACAGCGATTCCATCACCCATCATTCCACTGGAAAATGCCTCATCCGGCACCTTCTCCAGTTCACATACCTCGCCTGTAACCGGACTCAATATAGAGACTGTATTATCATCCATATGCTTTTTCTGTCTATTTCTTGCATTTCTTCTGTTCTTCTCTTGGCCTGCAACGACATCCTCTCTTTGTCCTCCCACGTCTGCAATAACCGCTTTCTCATCATCCCCCTCCAGATAATCTTCCAGATTGGATTTGATCACGGACACCTTCGGACCATAGATAACCTGTACGCCATTTCCTTTTTTCACCACACCGGATGCTCCGCTTGCCCGGAGAATATCTTCTTTTACAAGAGCTGCATCATATACCGTACAACGCAGTCTGGTTGCGCAGCAGTCAATATCCGATATATTTGCCTTGCCGCCAAGCCCTTCACAGATCAGCCTGGAAGTCTCCATCTGTGGGCTATGATTCCGGAAAATATCCGTATTCCGGTCATTGTCTGATCCCTGCTCTCCGGCATTTTCTCCATGCTTTCTGGCATCTACATCACTTCGACGATATAATTTTACTTCGTCATTGTTATCTCTACCCGGTGTTTTCAGATCAAACCGCCGGATCAGATAATAGAACAATACATAATATACGATAAAATAACCGATACCGACAATAACGATCCAGATCCAGTTCGTCTTTGCATTTCCTTGCATGATGCCGAACAGGGTAAGATCGATCAGACCGCCGGAGAAGGTCATTCCCACACCGACTTCAAACATATGCATCAGCATATAAGCAAAGCCTGCCAGAATACAATGGATTCCATACAGAGCCGGTGCAACAAATAAAAATGTGAATTCCAGTGGCTCTGTAATACCTGTGATCATGGCTGTAAGGGCTGCGGAAAGAAGCAGTCCGCCTGCTGCCTTCCGTTTCTCCGGTGCTGCTGTTTTATACATGGCAAGAGCCGCTCCCGGCAGGCCGAATATCATAAGCGGGAATTTACCGGACATAAATCTGGTGGCCGATACCGCATACTTTGTAACAGATGGATCCGCAAGCTGTGCAAAGAAGATATTCTGCGCTCCTTCTACAACACGCCCGCCAACCTCCAGCGTTCCTCCGACCGCAGTCTGCCAGAATGGTAGATAGAACACATGATGCAGGCCAAATGGTATCAGCAGACGTTCCATAAATCCATATACCCAGGTTCCTGCATAGCCGGAATTTAAGACCAGATCACCTACTGTATAGATGCCCTTCTGGATCGCCGGCCAGATAAAGAACATCAGAATACCAACTCCGGTATATACCAGTGCTGATATGATCGGAACGAATCTGGAACCACCAAAGAAGGACAACACCTGTGGCAGTTCAATCTTATAAAAGCGGTTATGCAGGGCAGCCACACCAAGGCCTACCAGAATACCGCCAAATACACCCATTTGCAAAGATGTGATACCGCAAACAGAAGTAACTGCCCCTGCAAGCATTGCTTCCGTACCACCATTTATCGTGATCAAGGCACTGATCGATGCATGCATGATAAAGAATGCAATAGCTGCTGACAGTGCAGCGACCTCTTTCTCCTTTTTTGCCATACCGATCGCCACGCCCATGGCAAACAGGATCGGCAGATTGGCAAATACCACATTTCCTGCCTCGCTCATTACTTCAAATACAGCAGCAAATATCGTTCCCGGTCCAAGGATCCGCATCAGCCCATATGTTTCAAGCATGGTTTCATTGGTAAAGGAGCTTCCGATTCCAAGCAGCAGTCCAGCTACCGGCAGGATTGCGATTGGAAGCATAAACGACCGTCCAACCCGTTGTAATATTCCAAATATTTTATCTTTCATATAAAAAATCTCCCTGTTTCACAGATACATTCATACGAACTAGTATCTGCAAAACAGAGAGAATCATTCTATTTTTATGAAAAAACTTCTTCTTTGTATGGTCTTCCGATCTTTACGACTTCTCCATTATCCAGAGTTACGGTTGATCTTGAATAATGCTTGACGTGCTGACGGTTGATAATACAATTACTGTTTACACGGACAAATACCTTTGGAAGATTTTTCAAAGCATTTGTCAATGTAATATACTGCACATAATCACCTCTTGTTGTACAGTATCTGGTGAGACGATCATCTCTGTGAATACAGATGATCTCCGAAGCTGAAAAAATATTGATCGTTTTACCATAGCAGACCCGGATAAAATTACTTCTGCTCATATTCAGACGCTTGATTGCCATATCAACGGCATGCACCAGCTTGATATCCCGGTTTCGCTTCATAACACAATTGCAGTGCTCCACGTCATAGATATCCCAGCCATCCGGAATATGGTCTGCATAAAATATAATCTTGCAATTTGGAACAGAACGATTGATGGCTCTGGCCAGACAGATCCCGTTATATTGCAGATTGTCAAATACGATCTCCGTGATAAATATATCACAGGAAAAGGTACTTTCTTCTACATCTATAGACGCTTCTTCCGGCAGATACAATTCAAACTCTACATTATCCAGATCCATACGGGATTCTATAAAATCCTTCACAGCTTCCACTTCATGCATAGATGAATCACATATACCAATTTTCATTTGTATAACACTTTCCTCTCATTTGAATGCCACTTGTAAATTTTAGTATATTTCTTAGATATATGCAGTATTATTGTTAGTTTTTACATATAATAGAAGTGTCACTATCTGTTTCTTTTTTAATATTTATTAGAAAATACTTAAAAAGAAAAGGAATACCATCATGACACTGAATTATAAAATTATAGGATCACGCATAAAAATACGCAGAAAAATGAAAGATGTCACCCAGGAACAGATGGCGGAAGACCTCAATCTGTCTGTAGGTTTTATCAGTCAGCTTGAACGTGGTATCTGCAAAGTGAGTCTGGATACACTTGCAAATATCACCGAATATCTGGATTGTACTTTTTCTGACATTCTTGAATACAATCAACATTCTGAAAGCTATAATCAATCGAAACTGAATGCTCTTTATTCATCCTTATCCCCTGAAGACCAGCATGTTATGCTCAGTTTGATGGAGGCTTACACAAAACACCGCTAATATCCGGAAATTAGAATACCATAAAACAGACTAAAAAAACATAGATTGTCAATTCTACGTTTTATCATGCATAAATGACATGTGCAACTGACATTTCTGCTTTTTTTCTGCATAATTTACATCATAATAACAATAACAAAACTCCGATCATCAAAATTAGAATCCTAATTCCAGATAACCGGAGTTTTTATTATGTTTATTTTATTATTCTTTCGAATCTGTTATTTACTTACCTTACGGAAGTTCTTCTTACCACGTCTTACAACGATTCCATCTCCATCAAACTTCTCTTCCGGAATTGTAACTGAGATATCAGGTATCTTGTCACCATCAACAGCAACACCGCCCTGCTCTACCGCACGTCTTCCTTCATTTCTGGAGGATACCAGACCGGACTTTACAAGTACGGATACGATATCGATCGCACCATCCTTGAAATCATCGGCTGACAATGTAACAGATGGCATATCAGCAGCAACACCCTGGGAGAATAATGCTCTTGCACTCTCCTGTGCCTTTACTGCTTCTTCTTCGCCATGAACCAGCTTTGTAAGTTCAAATGCAAGGATCTCTTTTGCTGTATTTAACTGACTGCCTTCCCAGCTGTCCATCTTGTCGATCTCTTCCAGTGGAAGGAAGGTCAGCATACGGATACATTTTAATACATCGGCATCTGCAACATTTCTCCAGTACTGGTAGAACTCAAATGGTGATGTCTTGTTTGGATCAAGCCATACAGCACCCTTCTGTGTCTTACCCATCTTCTTGCCTTCTGAGTTCAGAAGCAGGGTGATCGTCATGGCATATGCATCCTTGCCAAGCTTTCTACGGATCAGCTCTGTACCACCAAGCATGTTGCTCCACTGGTCATCACCACCGAACTGCATATTACAGCCATATTTCTGGAATAACTCATAGAAATCGTAGCTCTGCATGATCATGTAGTTGAACTCTAAGAAGCTTAAGCCCTTCTCCATTCTCTGTTTGTAGCACTCTGCACGAAGCATATTGTTGACTGAGAAATGCGGACCAACCTCACGAAGAACATCTACATAGTTCAGGTCAAGTAACCAGTCTGCATTATTTACAAGAAGTGCCTTGCCTTCTGAGAAATCGATAAAACGGCTCATCTGCTTCTTGAAGCATTCTACATTATGAGCGATCGTTTCTGTTGTCATCATCTGTCTCATATCGGTACGTCCGGACGGATCACCGATCATAGCTGTACCGCCACCGATCAGGGCGATCGGCTTATTACCTGCCATCTGTAAACGCTTCATTAGGCAAAGCGCCATGAAATGTCCTACATGAAGACTGTCTGCAGTTGGGTCAAATCCTATATAGAAAACAGCTTTTCCATTATTTACCAGCTCTTTGATCTCTTCTTCATCTGTTGTCTGAGCAATTAATCCTCTTGCCACTAACTCGTCATAAACCTTCATTTTTTTCCTCCTGTAACAGCATCCGCTCAGATGCTGATCTCTTATATCATAATTATTATCTACTTATTTATTCTGTGCCCGGATAGCTGCGGCAAAATATATGTCTCCGATCACTTTCCGACCATTATCCATCTATAATACACATACTCCGTGATTATACAACGAAATACAACACTTTGACAAGACCGTGTTTCAGTTTGCTTTTTTCAAACTGTTTCTGCGGATTCCTGCTGCTATCGCCACAAATAAAAACAGGAACGGTGTCGTGATCGGCTGCTCTACATTGACGAACGCCTGTGTGATATAAGAAACGATAAGCATCAGAACCGCAAGCATCACCGGTTCATCCTTCCAGGTTTTCACACAGTTACGGATCGAAGTAATGATCAGCCCCACATAAGTGATCAGGCCAAAAGCTCCCATCGTGACCAGATACTGCAGATATTCATTATGCGCACTGTCATAAACCGTTCCGGTTACTGCCAGCATCTCATCATAATACCGGGCAGACATCAGCGCATAGATGCTTTCATTTCCATTTCCAAATACCTGATCAACAAATGGCAGATCCTGATAGATCCGGCATAATCTCGACCAGATGAAGCCTCTGTAATCTCCCCAGAAATCATCAAATACGAAGATCTCCCAATGGTTGATACAGCCGATAACTGTCACGGTGATCCCTGCTATGAGCAATATCCCTGCTATGAGCAAACGGGATAATGCGGATCTTCCTGTATTATATTTCTTCTTTGATAACCATATCGCACACAAGATACCGATCACACAACAGACAGTCAATATGTCTCTTGCATCCACCAGCTTCGCCAGACCGGACAGCTTCTCATATCCCCTTCCGGTTCCTGTCGTGATCCACGCCATGATCGTATAACCGGAAAGAAAGGTGGTACAAACAGTTACAAATTCTGCAAACAGGCTTCGTTTTAATGCGAAAAAGAGTAATATCACCCATGCTGCAGCAAGTCCCATATATGCACTGTCACTATTTGCCGCGATCAAGGCGGCTCCGCCCAACAAAAGGGCTGCCATATAGCAGATCCGGTATGCCCGCTTTTCTTCGATCAGATACATACCGGAAAAGAATGCAACACTGGTACAGACAAAGCCAGCAAATATATTAATATTTCCAAAGGTGGACAGGAACATCGCCTGCTGATCCTCTCTGATATGTGACAACAGATGAAACACATCAATATCCAGGTGTTGTAAGCTTCCCATCAAAAATGCAAGTCCACTGATAACAGAAAACACCGGTGCCAGGATCTGCTGCCATTTATATCCGCTTCCAATGCCAATATAAAGCACAAGCACAAGCACCAGAAATTCCAGTCCGCAGCGTCTTCCCATGGATCCGGTATAGGCTGCCATTTTATCATCTGCCATGATCCATGCAAGTGTGCCTGACAGCACAAAAGCTCCCATCCAGATATCCGACGCCAGAAAATTTCTGCCTCTTCCCGTTTTTTTTGCAGCATCCGTATGCTCTTCCATATGATCCGTAAATCCGAGTATAAATGTCAGACACATCAATATCCCATAGATCAATACTCCATTTTTAAAGAAATTGTATTTTGTGATCGTAATATCCATATATCCATCATGAAGAACCAATGGAAAAACAACAAACATGTACAGCAGGAATGCCGTTGTAATGCTTTCTTTAAAAATCTGAAATGCTGCTTCTTTTTTGAAATCATTCTTTTTTGAAAAAGCCGGCTTTTGATCTCCGGCTTTTTGTTTCTTATTTGTTTTTGTCATTTTCTCTCTTTGCCTTTATTCCTATAGCAATGGTGACAGGAGTCTGAGGAAGGCATCCACCAGTGTAATTCTGGACATATGCTTCTTACACCAGTCCAGCGTGATCTCCTCTGATTCCTTCATCGTTGAAAGCATATCATACTTCACTTCTGCAATGATACTGGAATCATATACCAATACACCGCATTCAAAATGATGATAGAAGCTCCGGTTATCCATATTGATCGAACCGATCGAGGTCAGATTATCATCCGTCAGGATACATTTGGAATGGATAAATCCCGGTGTGTACTGATAGATCTTCACGCCGGCACGAAGCAGTTCTTTGTAGCTTGACTGTGTCATACGAAAGATCATCTTCTTATCCGGAATCGCAGGTGTTACGATACGGACATCGATTCCCCTCTTTGCTGCGAGCTTTAACGCTGTCATCATTTCATTGCACACGATCAGATATGGAGTGAAGATGTATACATATTCCTTTGCATCATTGATCATCTGCATATATATGTTCTCACCAAGCGGCTCCTTCTTGAGCGGATTGGTCGTATATGGCTGAAGATATCCATCGTTCAAATGCTCCTTCTGCTCTGCCGGACGATAGCTTAAGATATGCTTATCTTCATTCCGGATGCTGTTCCATAACTGAAGGAACAGGATCGTGAACCGCCATGCAGCATCTCCATCCATACGGATACCGTTATCCTTCCATCTGCCATAAGGTGATTTCTTATTAATGTATTCATCAGACAGGTTAAAACCGCCGGTATAAGCAACCGTACCATCCATAACCGCGATCTTCCGGTGATCCCGGTTGTTAAAGATCGTTGCCAGAAATGGAACCACCTGATTAAATGCCATACATTTGATCCCATAGCTTTCCATCTCACGCCAGTAATACTTTGGCACATAAAAAACTGAGCCGATATCATCATAGATCAGGCGGACTTCCACACCCTCTTTTACTTTCTCTTTTAAGATCTCAAGCACCGTATTCCACATTTCGCCCGGATTGATGATGAAATATTCAAGGAAAATATACTTTTTTGCCGATTTCAGGTCATCGACAAAATCCGGCCAGACATCGTCCCCCATCGGATAATACCGGACATCCGTATTCTGATATACAAGCGAACCTGCATAATCTTCTGTATATTTGAACAACCGGTATGGCGGCTGCCCCTTTATCACATCACTGAAATATGCCATATTGGCATACAGATCCGTTTCATAGTCCCATTCTGCCGCATGCTTCATGTATTTCTCTAACTTCTTCGGCATAATGATATGTCCATAGAGCAGATAAAGCAGACCACCGAGAACCGGGAACATCAGGATCGGAACGATCCATGCCAGTTTAATTGACGGATTCACATCCTTTAATAACAGATGCATCACAGCTATAAAACTTAACAAATGCAGAATAGCCGCCACCAATACATAGTATTGCTGCAGCTTGAATACTTCTACCATAAAGAAGATCAACTGTGCCGCTACCAGCAGACATGTAATTACCATTCGACTAAATAACCTGTTCAATAGTTTCTTCATAGACAATTTTCCTCTTATTAATTTATGACAGGACACCATAAACCGTGCCCTGCCATTTTATCTTTTATCCTGTATTTCTATTTTACCTGATCGAAGTTACTTTATATCCGGCTTCCTTTACTGTATTTTTAATCTCTTTATCGGATAACTCGCCACTTAAAGTAAGCACCGCCTGCTTCTTCTCATGGCTGACCTCTGCTTCTGTTACCTGTGGAAGTGCCTCAAATGCTTTCTTCACTCTTGCCTCGCAGTGTCCGCACATCATTCCTTCTATATACACCGTCTTATTCATCGTACCAGTCTCCTTTTCTATCTTATTATTTCCCTCAACATTTTTTGATACCTTTTTCTGGTGTATTCTGTATTTACTATTATTAACATATATCTTCACAAAATTCAACCGTAATGCATTCATTACTACACAAAAACTGGAAAGGCTCATGGCAAATGCTCCAAACATCGGGTTTAACTTCCAGCCAAACATCGGATACCAGACACCTGCGGCAAGCGGAATTCCAATAATGTTATAAATAAATGCCCAGAACAGGTTCTCTTTGATATTTCGTATCGTTGCCATACTTAACCGGATCGCTGCCGGAACGGTTCGAAGACCTTCCCGCATCAGTACCACATCGGCCGCATCGATCGCAACATCGGTTCCGGCTCCGATCGCCATACCGATATCTGCACGGGTTAATGCCGGGGCATCATTAATGCCGTCACCAACCATGATCACACGGTGCTCCTTCATCAGTTCTCTTACAACCGCTTCTTTTCCATCCGGCAGTACATCAGCGATCACGCGGTCAACACCTGCCTGTTTACCGATTGCTTCCGCTGTCTTTACATTATCTCCGGTTAACATAACAACTGAATAATTCATCTCTTTTAATTCTTTGATCGCAAGGATTCCATCCTCTTTGATCGTATCTGCAACGGCAAGGATACCGACCAGCTTATTCTCGTCGATTGCCAGATAGATCGGAGTCTTGCCCTGTGAAGCTAATTCTTCTGCCAGTGTCTTATCCGCCTCAGATAAGGTTACATACCGGCTGATGAATTTTCCATTTCCACCAAGCAAAATGTGATCTGACTTCTTTGATCCATCCTGTCCGGCTCCGTTTTCATTCTGTGAAGCCGCCTCACTGCTTAATCTGCAGCGGAGTCCATTTCCCGGAAGCACCTGAAAATCTTCGATCTTCTGTGGCTTGATCCCTTTCTGTCCGACATATTCCATAATGGCTTTGCCGATTGGATGCTCACTATACTGCTCCAGACTTGCTGCAAAGGTAAGCAGGTCTGTCTCACTGTATCCATTTCCCGGAACTACATCTACCACTTCCGGTGTTCCGTTTGTGATCGTTCCTGTCTTATCAAGCACAACTACATCCGTTTTTCCTGTCATCTCAAGTGCTGCCGCATTCTTAAATAGGATACCCTGTTTTGCTCCGACACCATTACCTACCATAACGGCAACCGGTGTTGCAAGTCCCAGTGCACACGGACAACTGATCACAAGTACCGATATACCTCTGGCAAGTACAAAGCCTGTGCTCTCTCCTGCAATGATCCATACGATAATGGTGATCAGGGAACAGATCAGGACAGCCGGAACAAAGATACCGGATACTTTATCTGCAATCTTTGCGATCGGTGCTTTTGTTGCTGCTGCATCACTGACCATCTCTATGATCTGGGATAAAGTCGTATCTGTACCGACTCTGGTTGCCCGGCATTTCAGATAACCGGATTTGTTGATCGTTGCGGCAGATACTTTATCTCCTTCTGCTTTATCGACCGGAAGACTCTCACCGGATAAGGCAGACTCATCAACCGCACTGTTTCCCTCTATAACCACACCATCTACCGGAACACTGGATCCCGGACGGACGATAAATACATCTCCAACTACCACATCCTCAGCAGCAACTTCCTGTTCTTCTCCATCACGAAGAACAATGGCTGTTTTGGGTGCAAGCTTCATCAATCCCTTTAAGGCATCTGTCGTACGACCTTTGGAATATTCCTCGAGTGTCTTACCAACTGTTATCAGTGCAAGGATCATGGCTGCCGATTCAAAATAAAAATCATGCATCAAGGTCATAACACGGTCATTATCCTGCCGCATCACGGCATCTGTCATTGCAAATAATACATATGTGCTGTAGATAAAGGATGCGCCTGAGCCAAGTGCTACTAATGTATCCATACCCGGTGCTCCATGGATCACACCCTTAAATCCATTAATAAAAAACTTCTGGTTTACAACCATGATCGTAATTGCAAATAACATCTGGATCAGTCCCATAGCGACATGGTTATCACTGATGATTTCCGGCAGTGGCCATCCCCACATCATATGTCCCATGGAAATGTACATCAGCGGAATTAACAGAACGACAGATGCGATCAGTCGAACCTTCATCTTATGCAAGGCTGCATGATTATCCAGTTCATCTGCATCCGCCGCCTGTTTCTTCTCGGCATCCTTCCGGTCTTCCCCTGTCATCAGACTGGCTCCATATCCTGCCTTTTCTACTGCTTCAATAACTGCTTTTGGATCAGCATTTCCTTCTACCGTCATCGAATTTGTAAGCAGACTGACGGTACAACTGTCAATCCCTTTTACTTTCTTTACTGCCTTTTCTACGCTTGCGCTACAGGCACTGCAGCTCATTCCTGTTACGTTATATTTATCCAAGTCATTCACCTTCTTATCAAGCTTTTTTATTATGTTTCAGATGTGAAACAATCATACGAATATAGTATCCTTTCTGGTCTGGCTGAAACATCTCTATGTGTTTATTTCATTAATTTTTTAATGGTATCAACCAGATCATCCACCGTATCTTCTTTTCCTGCTTTGATATCCTCGATCACGCAGGTTCGGATATGCTCTGCAAGAAGTTCTTTATTAAAACTGTTCAATGCAGAATTGACAGCGGCAACCTGTACTAATATGTCCGTACAATATGCATCCTTTTCCAGCATTCCCTTGATCCCCCGGATCTGTCCCTCGATCCGGTTCAGCCGGTTCATCAGCTTCTTATATTCACCTTCTGTTCTCTGTTTTGTTTTATGACAATGGCAACATGGTTCTTCCATTCTTGTCCGCTCCCTTCTGTCTGTTTCCTGATTTTTTCATCCATCTGTATCTGTTCATTTATTTTTTATATCCAATTTTTAATGATCCCGGATACGATATTATATATACCCCATAGGGGTATTTTTGTCAAGACCAGAAACATAATAAAAACGCAGGGCAAATGATAAAAACTATCACTTGTCCTGCATCTTTATAGTCCGGTGTCATGTGACACCTTATTTTTTATTTTCCCGTATGATCCGGTATTATTCTACAACGTCATCCTCTAACAGACCTTCGTCGTCAATGATTCCTTCATCAGATCCATCCTCTATCTCATCTGCTGAATCATCGGATCCATCATCACTGCCATCTGAATCTGTACTCTCCATATCACTGTCATCATATTCGTATCCATCGATCATATCACTTTGATCATCGTAATAATCACTGTATGAGATCGAACCGGCCTCCAGAACATCTTTCAGATTATAGATTGTTCCATCGGTTGCATTTACCATAAGTGCCTGTACCGGATAGTCAAAATCATATGTTCCATCATTTTCGTCTGCCTGTGCAAAAATCCATACAGGAACATAATTATATACATCATCCTGAGAATCATCCTTAATACAGTAATATGTCAATCTGACATCGTTAAATTCAATATCACTATAGGAAGTCTTATTATCTGTATAATACTGTGCAACGTTCTTATCCAGTTCCTTTAAAAGCTCTTTCCAGCTCAAGAGATCTACATTTTTTTGATCCTCACCGGTTGAAACCAACAATGGATAACAGCTTGCGTTGATCACGCCATTGGAGTCGATCTGAATGGAGAACGTCTCTGTTGGGGCATCATACCAGGCATCATCCTCATCGCTTGAAAGAGTATCAACCATAGACAGATCCGCACTGTATGGAGCAGTTCCATTGACAGAACGTCCAAAGTTTACGATATAGCCTTCATACTCTGTTGCGATCACATTATAAGAGCTGTCATAATACTCCCATAATAACGGAGATTTATCTGTAACGATCACATCATCAATTCCACATCCGGCAAGAAATTCCTGTGCCAGTGATACGGCTTCATCTTCAGAAAATGTACAGGTATTTACAATGCTGTCATCAAGTCCCTCTTCTCCATACTTTGCGTCATAAGCATATACAAAGGATGCACCCTCATATGGTCTGTAATTGATCAGACCTTCGGATGGATAATAAGAAAGATCAAAGCTTGCATTTAACCCTTCTGTTCCCTCTGAGAATGAGAGCATGAACTGATTATCGCCAATCTGTCCGATATAATCCGATGCACTGTAATCACCGGCTCCTTCCCTCTCATCCGTTGCCGTTGCCATTTCATTTTCCAGATAGGATATGTATTCCTTACAATAATCCTCTGTATCTGTATCGCCAGCTTCCTTCGCATCGTCTAACATCGTCTGATATGAATCAATCTGAGTCTGCAGATCACTCTTGGTCTGGTGCTCCCAGTCATATACATAGATACCCTTTGACTTATCAAAGATTGCCTCGCAAACCTTCTGCCTGTATGCATTATCAAAGGAATTCTTCTTATAAGACACAATAGACATACTGTCGGAATCCGGTGTTATGATATCATCATCTTTAATGGCGATCTCTTTGATACCGGAATCACCGGCGTCCAGCTTACCCTCATAAGACTCCGGAACACCAAGACGGGACGATAACTCACCGCCTTCTCCTGCGCTTCCTTCTTTCTGCGTTCCATCACCCATATCGTAATCGACCTTCTTATTACATCCTGAAAAAACAGTTGCTGCAGACAATGCTGTTGCCAGTAACACTGCCGACATTTTTGTTAATTTTCTCTTCTTCATGGTTTCCTCCTCGAAATTCCAAATCAGCTAAACAAAGTTATTATAATCGAACCAACGCACGATAGCAAGAAAAAGCAAGAAAGAAAATGTGAAAATACTGCGAACGGCCCTGAATGCATATGCATCCAGAGCCGTTTTCTGAACTGTTATTTATTCTTTTGAGATAACAACCTTGCCATCCACTACCTGAATCTTTACCTTGTTTGTATCAATTCCGGCAGCCTCCAGAATATCATCACTGATCTGTACACGGTGTGCCTTATCCATAATGGAATATTCTTCATGGGAATCGGTTCCATTAAAGCTCTCGCTTTCCATGTCATTGATCCGTTTTCTGTAATCCTCTTTCATGATCTTTTCTGTACTGATCTTACCATCTGCGATCATAACCACACGTCCAACCTTATTTGCAAGACTGATATCATGCGTTACGATGATAACTGTAATACCCATTTCCTCATTCAGCTTCCGGAACAGATCCTGGATCATATCTGAGGTTTTGGAATCGACTGCACCGGTCGGCTCATCTGCCAACAGGATTTTGGGATTGTTGGCAAGTGCGATCGCAATTGCAACTCTCTGCTGCTCACCACCGGACATCTGTGCCGGATAAGAATTTACCTTTTCCTTTAAACCAACCTTGCACAAAAGATCATAGGCTCTGGCTTCCCGGTCCTCCTTATTGTCTTTATCAAAATACATCGGCACCTGGACATTTTCCAGAGCTGTCATATACGGAAGCAGGTTTCTGGAATTCTTCTGCCATACAAAGCCAACGGTATGTTTCCGATATTCTACCAGTTCTTTGTCTGTCATTGCAAAAAGGTCTTTTCCATCTACATATAATTTTCCTGCTGTCGGACGTTCCAGTCCGCCGATCATATTCAAAAGCGTTGACTTACCACTACCGGATTTACCGATAACTGCCATCAGCTCACCCTTTTTGATCGTAAGCTCCAGCCCCTGAAGTGCCATTACTTCAACTTCATCTGTTTTATAGATCTTAACCAGACTGTCGCAGTCAATGATATTGCCGGTTTCTTCATATTCTTCCACAGCCTGACTGTTTCTGTCTATATCGTCCAAATCTTCTGATGTTTCTGTATCGTCATCTGCTATATCTGCTTCATCAACAGCGTTCCCAGCATCCACTGCAGTCTCCTGCACACCGATATCGTTCACGTCTGTATCTGTGATATCGGCGTCTTCCTGAACAGGATCCTGATCCATTGGTTCTTCCATCATCTGTGCAGCATTTTCCTGCATATCAGTTTCCGGAATCGTATTTTTATCTTTTTTCTTAAAAAATCCACTATGCTTTGCCAATGATCTCACCATCCTCTATCTCAAATACTACGTCTCCGAGTTCCATCAGGTTTGGATCATGTGTCGTCATAACGATCGTGATTCCTTCTTTTGCCACCAGATCCTTGAACAGCTTCATAACATTCAGTCCGGATGCTGTATCCAAAGCTCCTGTCGGCTCATCTGCAAAGATTACCTTTGGCTTATGGGCAACCGCTCTTGCAATCGCAACCCTCTGCTGCTCACCACCGGACATCTGGTTCGGCATATGGAACATTCTGGAACTAAGTCCAACCATCTCCAGAACCTCACGGATACGGGAATCCCGGTTTCCTTCATATTCAGCAAGTCTTAAACCAAAATCTACATTCTCATATGCATTCATGATCGGGATCAACGCTACCGACTGGAATACAAATCCGATATCGTACCGTCTGAGCTTTTCTCTTTCCGGTACAGCCATCTCCGACAGATCATGATCCTCTATGATCACCTGACCCTCTGTTGCTTCATCCAGCGCACTTAAAATATTTAAAAGGGTTGTTTTACCGGAACCGGATCTTCCCTTCAGGATCGCAAGCTTTCCTTCCGGGATATCCAGATCTATTCCTTTAAGAGCATAAAATGGTTCGCCATTTCCAACTGTAAAACACCGCTTTATTCCTCTTGCAGTAATCATATTCATAGTTTAGTCCTCCCCCAGTTTTAATGCCTGTGTGATGTTCATCTTCTTTAAGATTGTCCGGAGAACAATGAAGCAGATAATAAACATTGCCACAACTACGATCGTCAGTTTCAATATATCAAATGGGTTAACCGCTATGCTGATCGCTATGTTATGCGACTCCGGCAGATATACGATCGCTACCAGCTTTACAAACAACGCAGTAGCCGCCGCTCCAACTCCGTATCCTGCCAGACTGGCAAGAACAGAACTGAACATCTGCTCGTTGATCAGCATCTTGTTGATCTCCTTCATACTCATACCCATCGCACGGTAGATACCGAACAGAAGCTCCCGCTGCTTGATCGATGTGATCCAATAGATGAGGAATCCTACTGTACAGAGGATAACTGCTACCAGGAAGCTCAGTGAGAATAAACCATTTGTGATCAGTACAAGCGGAGATTCCAGCATGTTCTGTACTTCCTGATCTACACTCTGATAACTCTTTAATGAAATACCCTGCTTTTCAACCGTATCCAGGACCTCCTGATAATCATGTCCATCTGCAAGCTGTCCCCATATCTGATATGGAGTAAGACCAAATGCACTGACAACATATGCGTAATTAGCAACAACCAGATAACGTTCCTTCTCAACAACCTTTCCACTGTTGTCCTTCTCATATGTGTACTGGTTAAATCCAGGCCATGCATCTACAATTGCGCAGATCGTTCCGGACGGTGATGCGATCTCAACCGGCTCCTTTGTCTTCATCGGACTGTATCTTGCATATGTGATGCTGTCACCAACAGACAGATCATATTCCTTTGCCAGATTTGATGAAATGATAACACCATTGGAAACAGTTGCAATACTGTTCAGGTAATTATACCAGTGTTCATCATTCAAGCCTGACTTTAATTCGGCTGTCTCACCAAATTCCTTTGTATTAATTCCCATCAGAACAGAGCCCGGAAGTTCAGAACCTCCAACCTTGATCGTTGTATTGTCATCATAGATCACACGGGTCAGATGTTTGCATGAATTGGAAAGATTCTCTGTATACCGTTCAAAGTCCGGTTCTTCATAGTACCAGTGACTCTTCTTATCTTTATCCAGATACGCACCCATCTTCCACTGTTCACTCAGAACGATATCTGTTCCAAGATTATATTCGATACGCTCCTGATTGTTCTCATTGATCGTTCTTGCCATATTGGAATTAAACATACCCATGGCGATCGTCATAACCAGAAATACGGAAATAAAGCCCTGCTTCTTCACTGTTCTGGTGATCTGAAGGAAGGATGCATATACCGCAGGTGACCATCTCTTCTTACCAATGAAATAAATGAACTTGATCAGATATTTGATCAGTCGCAGGATCAGCAGACCAACTGCAAATATAAACAGGGAGGAATTCAAAAAGATCAATGGATCCGGTTTGTTTCCAGCCAGAATGCTTAATGCAATATCGCTCTTCTGTTTATTGTAGTTGTACAGCAGGTAAATGGAAACTGCCACCAGGATCACATCCAGAAATGCCTTCTCCCAGATTGGCTTTGTATTTACCTTTCCAAGCTTACTCTTCTGCTCTACGATCGAATTCTTCGCGTATTTCAATACCGGAAGTGTTATAAACAGGATTGCGATAACTGCAGCAACCAGACTGTATAATAACATTCCCCATGTCAGCTTATAAAAGTGTGTATCACCAAAGCTGAATTTCAGGAAGGAGGTTGCACTTGCACATAATTTACACAACAGATATCCGACCGGAATACCAATAACGATCGCGATCAAAGAAAGGATCGCAGATTCTCCAAAATAGATGCCAAGAATCTGTTTCGTACTGGTACCACGACTCTTTAGCATCGCGATCTCACCGTCCTCCATTTCCAGGATCTGACTGGATACCATATAGATAAATGCCAGAAGCAATACCAGGATTGGAAGCTCCAGTACCCAGATAATGATCATGATCGATGTTGCATCGTCCTGATAATCAGCAAGTATGCTGCTGAAATTCTGAATAAAGTTACCATCTGCTTTTGAAAATGCACTCAGATAATAACGGATATCTGATGCATTTGTATGATCGATATATGCATAATCCAGCATATTATATGTTGCATAATATATTGTCAAAACACCATAGTTTGCAACGGTTTCATCAAAGGATGCCTGATCTGTAAATATCATCTTATCAAAATCTACCGGTGTCTCTTTCCAGTAAATATCAGTGGTATCCTTTGGTTCAAAGATTCCGACAACCGTAAATGTAACCGGCTTTCCGTCCTTGTCTACCAATTTATCAATTGATACGGTTTCACCTACAACCAGATCATATGTATCCGCATTCTCCTGATTGATGATCACCGGATAAGTACCTTCAACCGGTTTCCCGGTATCAAGTCCCTCTCCAAACGTGATATTGATATGTTCGCTCATATCCTGCATATAGTTTACACTGAAAAATCTTCTGGAACCAAGCCCGGTCGTTGCATAAGTACCTTCTATAAACAATCTGTTCTGTCTGCTTAATACCGGTACGTCAATGTAACTCATCCACTTCTTTTCATATGCATTGATACGGTCAAGTACGGATGCAGAATCCGGGAAATTGTCCGTTGAGCAGGAGCCCTGTCTTCCGACCACGGCTGAATATGTGTTGTTATCTTCTATCGCTGAATCAAACTTGGATGCCAGCGTCATATCCATTGCACCGTTTTTGAACATCGGATTACAGGATGCTACAGCAACCAGAAGCACAATACCAAGAAGAAGACAGGCATTCAGCCACTTTTTATTCAGTAATTTATTTCTTAAGAATTTAAACATTCCTCTTCTCCCTTCTATTCTTCTGAGCTGCTATCGGCTTTTTTCTTTGTATTGTCACCACTGCCGGAAGAACCGGATTCTTTCAGGATCACATCTCCTTCTGACAATCCGGTAAGTACACATGCATTTGACGACTTTGTATCTGTGCTTGTTGTTACATACTGTTTTACAATCTCATCCTTTGAAAGCTTCCACACATATTCATAGGATTTACCGGATGTCTTATCCGTCTCTGTATAAATAATATTCATTGGAACTGTTACTACATTTTCCAGTGACATTTTTGCAAAGCTTACAAAATATCCCTTTGGTGAATCATAGAAGCTCTTATCATCCACCTGTATATAATATCTGGTATCTTCGGATCCGGAGCTACTTGTTATATATACCTGACCATCGATCGTTGTTACATAAGCCTTCTTGGAATCCGCTGTTGCTCCGATACATCTTCCGGTCAGCTTCTTGCTGTCATCCTTCTGATCAATTAAAGTAACCTCCTGATTGACCAGAAGTGTTGCATTACTGTTATCACTTCCGGTATCGTCACTTCCGCTATTTCCGTTACGTCTGGAGCTTCCACCGTTATCTGTCAGGGATAAGGACATCATCTTGGATTCATTGCTTCCTATGCTGACAACCTTGTCACCCTCTTTGATCTGTTTTCCCTGACTGGCATATACACTCTGTACAACGCCGTCGCTTTCTGCATATACGCTGATATTACCTTTTCCATCATTATTTTTGTTCAGCTTATCACGCTTTGCAATCAATGGATTCACAGTCGTATTATAATTGATCTTTGCCAGCTCTTCATTGTATTTTGCAATCTCAATCTGGCAGGTAAGCTGCTCAACCATGTATAATGTATTGCCATTATTATCATCTGGATCCGGGATATCGTAATCACCGTCTTCTTCATCCCCGTCATCTGTTGTAGTATCCGTTGTATCATCTGCCGGATCAGCATCTCCCGGTGTTGCCACCTGCTGTTTCTTCCTGCCGGAACGGTAATCTTCAATCTCGGCTCTCAGATCCTTGATCTGCTCTTCATAGCCCGCTACTGTCGAATCATAATCACTCTTTGCATCTGATATCTGGGAGTTTAACTCCAGCAGCTCTGCGCTACCACCACCACTGTCAACAATATACAACAGATCGCCTTTTTTCACTTCCTGACCTTCCGCCAGATCAAGCTGTGTAAAATAGCCTTCTACAGGAGCTTTATAGGTTATCTGATTGGTATCTACCATCTTATAGGATTTGCTGGTTCCTGTTGTCTTAAAAGTTCCCAGCTTAATCTCATATGTTGTATAGTCACTTGGGATCGTTGAATCAGAATCATAATAAACCAGATCTCCCTCTGAAAGACCGCTCTTTACTTCCGTGTAGTTATCATCCTGTGCACCGATCTTGATCTCACGCTTTTCCTTATCACTGCTGTCTGTCTTCACATATACAAAATACTTATCTCCTTCTTCGTATAAGGAATCATTTCCGACTACAAGAACATTTGCAGCAGTTGATGTACTGAAATACAACGGTGTCAGTGTTCCTGTCTTTAAAATCTTGCTGTTATCCACATCCTTCAGTTTAAAACGGACATATGGCAGCTTGGATGCACTCTGTGCTGCTGCGATCTCCTGATTGGAATATTTGTATTCTTCCAGCTCATACCGTTTGCCATCAATCATCGTGTACATGGTGTTAAAATTTGCATATCCATCTCTTGTGATCTGCTCACCGGTGATCTCAATATACGGTGTGTTGTAATCAGATATGATAACAACATTCTCACCACTGGAGATCGATCCGCCGCCTTCATCTGATGAATCTGTATCCGTTAGGCTCTTGGCATATGTAACATAGCCGTCCTGTTCTGCTACGAGCTTGTTATCAGTTTCCAGAGATTCCTTCTCGTCAATCTGCTGCTGGAGCTTCTTGACCTTATAATTGTACAACATGTTATCATACCGGTTATTCTCGGCATTGACTGCTTTTGTGCTCTGGTTTTCTTTCGCACCGGCAGAATCTCCAGCCTCATTACATGCTTTAATCTTATAATCCAGTTCCTTCTGTTTCTGTTCGTATATCTTTTCATTTACATTATGGGTCTGCTGCTCACTGGAAAGAGAGGCTTTCAGGTCTTCAATTCCTGAAGTTGTATCATCGCTGTCTGCCTCTGCAAGAACCGTGCCCTTTTTAACATAATCACCTACATTGACATAAATCTTTGAGAGTGTCGCTGAGGTTTTAAAGAAATAACAGTAATCCGTTGGTACGATCGCACCGTTCTTGATGATCTTCTTACCAACATCACTCTTTTCGACCGGACGGTACGCTTCATTCGTTGTAACAGGTTCTAACAGCTCCGGTGCCTTTTCTTCTTTTTTCCCACAGCCTGTTAAACCAAGCATCATTGCCATAGCGATCGCTGTCATTCTGACTGCATACGATTTTTTATTGATCATTATTCTCTTCTTTATCAATTTACCGTCACCTGCTCTCCAGCCTTCAATCCAGACTTAATAATCGTATATCCGTCTACCGTTTCACCAATTGTTACATCAACTGCTGTCCGGAAGCCATCATCATTGATCGTGAATACATAATAATTATCTTCTGACTTCTCATTGATTGCTTTTTCATCAACATAGACAACATTGCTGATCACCGGCTTATGGATCGTCATGGTCAGCACATCTTCTTCTGAGATTCCTGCCATACTGTCTACCGGCTCAAATAAGATTTTCTGCATCTGCTTACCGGTTGCCTTATCTTCATACTGACTGACATCAATAACCTTCATATCGTAGGATGCCACTTCATAATCTGCCTGATAGACATCCCCTTTTTTAAATTCATAATCATCATCTGTCGTTGCTGTATAATTAGAGGAGCCGGATGCTACGGTTACTAGATTATCGGTTGAACTTGCATATCCATATCCCAACCACTCATTGACATAGGTTACAGTTCCATCCTTTTCTGCAATCAGACAATACTCCTTCATCTTCTCGTTCTGTTCTTCAATATATGTATCTGCGATCTGAATATCCTCTTTCAGACTTGCTATATCATCAGAATAATCCTCTGATCCATCAATCTGCATCAGTTTCTGATAATGTTCGATCAGCAGTTCATTCTCTGCCTTCTGTTCTGTATATTCCTTGATCGTAGCCTGAATATCATCTGCCTTAAACTGAACCATGATATCTCCGGCTTTAACCCGATCTCCCTTTGATACATTAACCTTTTCTACTTCGTAATCATCCTGTGAAACTTTATAATTTTTCGTTTCAAATTCATCCGGGGAAAGTTTTAAATTCAAGATTGGTGAAATATCTCCTGACTGAACGGTCACCGTATCATATCCCACCTTTGTATATGATTCAATATGAATAGAAGGTTTGCTGCTTTCTGCATTTTTGCTACTGCATCCACCCAGAAGGGCAGCTACCATGCTGGCACATAATACACATGCCACACCCTTTTTGATTCGTTTCCGCATCGTTGCCTCCTTGCTTGCGCTGTTTTATTTTTATGTATATCTGAAAATACTATATTTTTCAAATTAAATCATTGTAATTTTACTCTCTCTGTCTGGCATAATCAAGCAATCCTTATTTTATTAAACAATCTTAAGGATTCCTGTATTATTTCTGTTACATATCATTTTCTGACAAATGTCCTGATCTTATGCCAGTATAAAAAACAAATGTATCATATTTGCATCTTTTCGTGTTACATACAAACTTCGTTGTAAGTTTATCATGTAAATGTGTCCATTTTATGGTGAAAATCTCTATCATAATCCGTTCATTGCATTTTTTCAAAAAAAAGTAAAAAAACTTGTTGACATTTATATAGCACAGTGGTATTATCTTACTTGCGTCGGCGGTAAGCCGTACGGAATAAGACATGCGGGAGTGCTGGAATTGGCAGACAGGCTAGACTAAGGATCTAGTGACTGCAAAGTCGTGTGGGTTCAAGTCCCATCTCCCGCATGAAACCAAAAGGAGTTTTGTATTTTGAGATACAGAATTCCTTTTTTTGTAATATGGAAAATTCTTTGAATTTCCTATATTACAAAACCCTTCGGTACAAATATATCTCTGCATTCCCTGTATAACAAAACCTTTCGGGAGATATACACCCGCATGTTGCGTAAACAAAAATATTGCAATCACTGATTTCGAATGATATACTAATCGTTGAATAAAACGTAACCCGCCCGTGGGGAAAGGATGGAGGACGATAAGATGAAAAAAGTAGAGGATTATGTAATGAGTATTCCGGATTTTCCGGAGCCGGGAATTATTTTCCGGGATGTAACCAGTGTGCTGCAGGATCCGGATGGGCTGGCACTGGCCATTGATTCTATGAAGGCACTGCTGGATAATGTAGAGTTCGATGTGATCGCAGGAACAGAATCCAGAGGCTTTATCTTTGGCGTTCCCATTGCCTACAGCATGCACAAGGCATTTGTCCCGGTGAGAAAGAAAGGAAAGCTTCCAAGAGAGACGATTTCCCAAAGCTATGACCTGGAATATGGCAGTGCAGAGATTGAGATGCACAGGGATGCGATATTACCCGGGCAGAAGGTTGTGATCGTGGATGATCTGATCGCCACAGGCGGAACGATAGAGGCTACCGTGAAGATGATCGAGGCGCTTGGCGGGGAAGTTGTAAAGATTATTTTCCTGATGGAGCTGGCAGGCCTGAAAGGCAGGGAGAAACTGAAAGGTTATGATGTAGAATCGGTAATCTGTTACGAAGGCAAATAAGAAAAGACGGTGATGTGTATGCCAATGAAAGAGAAAACAACCGGAGTAAATAAAGAAGAGATAAAAAGGGTGGATGCCAGTGTCAAAAACATGGCTGATTTTACCAGTCCGGATGTACTGTATCAGGAGCTGATCCAGAGTGTCCGGAAATATCATCCTTCCGCAGACATTTCCCTGATCGAGAAGGCATATAAGATTGCCCGGGATGCTCATGAAGGGCAGAACAGAAAGTCGGGGGAACCCTATATCATTCATCCTCTCTGTGTAGCGATCATTCTGGCCGATCTGGAGCTCGATAAGGAGACCATTGTAGCGGGGCTTCTTCATGATGTGGTGGAAGATACGATCATGACATCCGAGGAGATCACCCGGGAATTTGGTTCGGAGGTTGCCCTGCTGGTAGATGGAGTTACTAAGCTTGGACAGTTAAGCTACTCTGCGGATAAGGTGGAGGTGCAGGCGGAGAACCTGCGAAAGATGTTCCTGGCGATGGCGAAGGATATTCGTGTCATTCTGATCAAGCTTGCGGACAGGCTGCACAATATGCGGACCCTGAAATATATGAAACCGGAGAAGCAGAAGGAAAAGGCAAGGGAGACTATGGACATCTATGCCCCGATCGCGCAGCGTCTCGGTATTTCAAAGATCAAGGTAGAGCTGGATGACCTCTCCCTGAAGTATCTGGAGCCGGAGGTCTATTATGATCTGGTTGAGAAGATCGCCCTCAGAAAGAGCGTCCGGGAGGAATTTGTCCGGGGGATCGTTGAGGAGGTCAGCAATCACATTGAGGCAGCGGGGATTAAAGCGCAGATAGACGGAAGAGTGAAGCATTTCTTCAGTATCTATAAGAAAATGGTGAACCAGGACAAAACGCTGGATCAGATTTATGATCTGTTTGCTGTCCGCATTATTGTAGATACCGTGAAGGACTGTTATGCGGCACTTGGAGTGATCCATGAGATGTATAAGCCCATACCGGGACGTTTCAAGGATTACATTGCCATGCCGAAGCAGAATATGTATCAGTCTCTGCATACGACATTGATCGGACCGAACGGACAGCCGTTTGAGATTCAGATCAGAACCTTTGATATGCACCGGACAGCAGAGTATGGTATTGCCGCCCATTGGAAATACAAGGAGAGCTCTGACGGCAAAAAGCCTGTGGCAGAGCAGGAGGAGGAGAAGCTGAGCTGGCTGCGCCAGATTCTGGAGTGGCAGCGGGACATGTCGGATAATAAGGAGTTTCTGAGCCTGTTAAAGAGTGACCTGGATCTGTTTGCGGAGAATGTATACTGTTTTACGCCGGCGGGAGATGTAAAGAACCTGCCGAACGGCTCCACGCCGATTGATTTTGCCTATAGTATCCATTCTGCAGTGGGAAATAAGATGATCGGTGCCAGGGTCAATGGCAAGCTGGTGAACATCGATTACGTTATTCAGAACGGGGATCGTATCGAGGTTCTGACCTCACAGAATTCAAAGGGTCCCAGCAGGGACTGGCTGAAAATCGTAAAGAGCACCCAGGCAAAGAATAAGATCAACCAGTGGTTCAAGAATGAGCTGAAGGAAGATAATATTGTCAGGGGAAAGGAGCTTTTGTCATCCTACTGTAAGGCAAAGGGAATCGTTCTCAGTGATCTGCTGAAGCCTTCCTATATGGAAAGCATCATGCGCAAGTACGGATTCCGGGACTGGGATTCAACGCTGGCGGCCATCGGACACGGCGGTCTGAAGGAAGGGCAGGTTGTCAACCGGCTGCTGGAGGAGTATGAGAAGCAGCACAAGAAGGAACTTACCGATGAAAATATTCTGGAAGCGGTAGAAGCGAAGGAGAAGATGCGCGTTACCAAGTCAAAAGGCGGTATCGTGGTCAAGGGGATCCATGATGTGGCAGTGCGCTTTTCCAAGTGCTGTTCTCCGGTTCCGGGAGATGAGATCGTGGGATTTGTAACAAGAGGGCGTGGTGTTTCTATCCACCGGACCGACTGCATCAATGTGATCAACCTGACAGAGGCGGACCGGGTGCGGCTGATCGATGCCGAATGGCAGGCTCCCAAGTCAGGAAAAGGCGGGGAACTCTATACGGCAGATATCAAGATCTTTGGTTATAACCGAACGGGACTTCTGGTCGATATCACAAAGATTTTTACAGAGCGGAAGATTGATGTGACCAGTGTGAACAGCAGGACCAGCAAGCAGGGAACGGCAACGATATGCATGACCTTTGATGTGCCAAGCAGAGAGGAACTGAACCGTCTGATCGAGAAGATCCGCCAGGTGGAGAGCGTGATCGACATTGAACGCACCACCGGATGATGAAGAACAGGAGGAAGATCACCTATGGGAAAACTTCGTATTGAAAAACGTGTGCTGGGAATGGTGAGAACCAACAGTTATCTCGTGATAAATACAGAAACCAGAGAAGCATTTCTTGTGGATCCGGCAGATTCCGCGGAGGTTATCCGGAAAGATATTGATGCCTTCGGAGTACAGCCGGCAGGTATTTTGCTGACGCACGGGCATTTTGACCATATGGGAGCGGCTGCGGATCTGGCAGAGCATTATGGGATCGGGATCGGTGCGGGCACGCAGGAGGCTGATGTGATGGAGGATCCGGCAATGAATTTATCCATACAGTTTGGAAAGCCGTTTGTCGTAAAGGCGGACCGTCTGTACTCAGATAAAGAGGAGTTCTGTATGGCAGGCTTTCAGATCCGTGTTCTGCATACCCCCGGTCATACGAAAGGCGGCGTGTGTTATTATCTTCCGGAAGAGAAGGTACTGTTTTCGGGGGATACCCTGTTTTATGAGAGTGTAGGACGTTCGGATTTTCCGACAGGAAGCATGTCTGTTCTGGTACATTCTGTCCGGGAATTGTTTGATGTACTTCCGGATGACACAGACGTTTATCCGGGACACGAATCTGCCACTACGATAGCACATGAAAAGGAGTATAATCCGTTCGTATGATACTTGTTAAGCTGAATAAACGTGATTTTGAATATGATATCCATTCCCTGATACGTGCGTTTTATCCGGGAATGGAAGTTTCTGTTTTTATTCCCGGAATTTTTCAGGACGGTCCGGGACAGAGGAAAGAGCAGGAGACTCCGGAGCTGACGGTCCGGATCACACTGGAAGATCAGAGGATCGGGTGCAGTTTTGAGGATGCCTGTGGAAAAGTGCTGGTACAGCGCAGCACAGATGTGGATGAGTGCGCCGACAGGAAGGAAACGAAGAACTGCCTGAAGGCATTGCTTTACCAGATGCTGTCAGAGTACACGGGGCAGACGCTGCCCTGGGGAAACCTGACGGGTATTCGTCCCACAAAGATTCCCATGGCACTTTTAGAGGCGGGAAAAAGCAATGTGGAGATTGCGGATCACATGCGGAAAACATATTTTACCAGCAATGAGAA
>OGON01000219.1_pt1 | contig 48763 bp, 40 predicted proteins | sample 1552671 | NCBI WGS metagenome assembly OGON01 (sample SAMEA2580136, study PRJEB22360) | human gut metagenome | biome: human gut; feature: human-associated habitat; material: faeces | place: Denmark | collected 2008/2010 | reverse complement strand
CTCGGCTCCATCGGCGGCCCTGCAGCAGTTCTTTCTTATGAGAGCATCAAGTCCATCGAGTGTGTGGAATATCCTGACCTCGGTATGGAAGCCATCTGGAAAATCCGCGTTGAAGACTTCCCTGCATTCATTCTCGTGGATGACAAGGGCAATGATTTCTTCAAGCAGTACGGCATCTAGTGCTGAATTGATGTATTATATGCTCCAGCCGTCCAACCGCGACTGGAGCTTTTTCATAAAATTATGACAGACAATATAAAAGCGGTCATCTTCGATGCAGATGACACATTGTGGCTGAACGAGCCTCTGTTCCGTGGTGCGGAGCAGGAGTGCTTCGCTGTGCTTTCGGAATATGGCTCGGCCCAGTGGCTGAACGAGGAGCTCTACAAGACCGAGACGGAGAATATGGAAGAACTCGGATACGGGGCCAAGGCATTTATCATGTCAATGCTTGAGACGGCATACCGTGTCAGTGACGGGAGAATCGATGCTCCCAGGCTTATGAAACTGGTGGAGGCGGGAAGACGTATCCTGAGAAATCCTGCCACTCCGCTGGACGGGGTGCGGGAGACATTGACAAGAATAAAGGCCTCCGGCAGATACTCCATGTCGATACTGACTAAGGGCGAACTGCTCGACCAGAACCACAAAATCGACAGGTCCGGGCTGCGCGGCTTCTTCGACTTCATCGACGTGGTGAACGAGAAGACTCCCGAGGTCTATTCCGAGCTCTGCAACAGACTGGACATCAAGCCGGAAGAAATGCTGATGGTGGGCAATTCCTTCCGCTCAGACATCGACCCTGTCCTGAAAATCGGCGGCAAAGGTGTCTATATCCCGTCGTCAATGACCTGGCAGCACGAAAAAGCCGAGGAGTATGAACACCCCGGCCTTATCAGAGCTGAGAAATTCCCGGAACTTCTCGATATTTTAGGAATCAACTAATCCTCAAGGATCTACTTCTTCTTGTCGAACTTGAGGCTCTTGACCTTGACTCCGGTATTGTCGAATATGTCGATCCTGATTCCGGACTTGTCCACTACGGCATCCAGACGCTGCTGATTGGCATTGCACAGAACAGGGAAATCAGCACCGTTCACGCCGCCGGCTTCGGTAAGACGGTATTTGTGGATGTGCGCACAGAGCATAAGGTCCAGGCCTGTACCGTTCAGCACCGGAACGAAACAGTTGCTGACCATGACATTGCCATGCCAGCCGGTAGGTACCGGAGGGATGTGGCAGAACGCGATTTTCATCTCGGCATTCTTGTAGGCGTCGCTTGCGACCACGCCCTTCAGCCATTCAGCTTCTTCCTTCACATAGTCCTCAGTCATCATGATGTCCAGATTCCTGATGTCGCTGTCGGCCTTGTCCTCACCAGAGTCCAGGAACAGGAAGAAATATTTGCCGTAAGTAGCTGTATAATAAGTCTTTCCAGTCGGAGTATCGAAATAGTCCAGATACTTGATCGCATCATTGCCCCTGTATTCGTGATTACCGCGGACCAGGTAGAGCGGAGTGTCGGATGCGAACAGTTTGGAAGCAGTCTTCATATAGTGGATCCGGAGGTTTGCCACGCTGTCCACTGCTGAAGTCATATCACCGTTGAAACAAACGAAATCATATTTGCCCTTGGCATCCTTGAACAGCACCTGCATCACTGAATCGTGCTCGTGCATATCGTTCACCATTGAGAACTTGACCTTGTCATAGTCTGTCGCCTTGGTGGTCACCTTGGTAGGGCGTTTCTTCAGATCCAGACCATAGCCCTGGTCATAGATGATCTTCGCCCTGTTGTCCTGCTCGATGACTCCCCTGCACATGACTCTGTACCTGTAGGTCGTGCCCGGCTGGAGTCCGGATATGGTGACCTTGTGGAGTGTGCCTATAGGCTTCCTGCCGAGACCTCTCTTGTCATAGAACTTCGGCCTTTCGACATTGTAGAAATTCGTGCCGTCTGAAGGAGCGATCTCGATCCAGCCCACTGCCGGACCGTCTGTAGTCCATACCACCGTGAAACTGGTATCAGTCACGTTCTGCAGAATCGGGCCGCAGTTCACCTTTACCTGGGCGCCTGCTGCGAGGGCACACAGCGCCAATGCGATTGTAAGTATTATCTTCTTCATAATGAGAAAGTCAGTATGTTGTTTTATTTGGTTTCCCATTTTCCGCCCTTGCCGAACAGGTGTTCTTCCACCTCGTCCATCATTCCGCATCTGTAGATGAGGTCAATGCCGGTAAACCTGTTTCTCATGAACGGAATGCATCTGAATGTGCTTCTGAGTCTTTCTCTGCTTACGCCGATCATCTCAGGCTCATATGGTGCACGCATTCTTCTGAGGCAGTCGTGAACCTCATCGAAAGGAATAATCTGCTTTCTGATTTTTTCTCTAAGTTCAGGCCAGGTGTTCTTCACGGCCTCGAGCTGCTTGCGGATACCTTCCTTGTCAGTGTATTTGCCCTTGCTCTCCACGAGTCCTCTTGCGAGGTGACCAGGTTTTCCTTCGAAAATCTCGCGGATATGGGCTTCCATTGTCTCCCAAGACGGCCACTGTGCAACACATTTGTCGATGTCGAGCTGTGACAGGTCCTTGCCGAGGAGGTACTCCAGGCAGGCTGTGGAAACCAGTGTTCCGATAGCGACCTTGAAGCCGTGCGAAACGTGCTTGCCTTCATAGCAAAGTCCTTCCATATCCCAGAAGTGGCTGAACTGATGGTCTGTTCCAGATGCCGGGCGGCTTGAAGATATGGCCTGCATAGCAAATCCGCTCATTATCAGTCCGTCAGCAAGTTTTCCGGTAGCCTCGACATCTCCAGCTGCTACTGCATCCGGCTCAGAAAGAGCATCACGGAGCTTGTCCTGCACCAATGCGAATGCAAATGGAGAAATGGCCTCGCTGCCTACTGCATCTGCGATGATCCAGTCTGCACCTGCCGGAATTTTGGCCATAAGATCAGCGTAGCCGGACGCGGACATTCCTTCCGGTGCCTTGGCCGCAACTGCAGGATCAAATGCCACGCCGAGAGGAGCCGGGCAGTCAAATGTCTGCTTGTTTCCTTCGAAAGTGATGGATGCGCCGTAGGCTGTATAACCGTCCATTGAAGCTGCCGTTCCCACGATGATGTATCTTCTTCCGAGATGGTGGGATACGAGTTTCGTAAGGTCATTGATGACGCCGGAGCCTACTGCAACGGCGATCACATCCAGTTCCTTGAGATAATTCTCAAGCTGTTCGATGTACTTCCACTCTGCGAACAGTTCAGGGTCGTGGAATACGAATGGGGTTTCGGTTTCCACACCGGCATTCCTGAGATAGCCGTCCACTGCCTCTCCGGCCACTTTGAAAGTGTTGTCATCTGCCACGACTATGGCTTTCTTTCCGGGAAAGAGTTTTTTGAACATGTCCGGAACCTTGGCCATACAGCCCACTCCGAATTCCATAGCCTTCGTGTCTCTTGCTTTTTCGAGCGCTTCTTCAATGGTAATCATATATTTCGATTTTTTCGTTATTGTTTCGTGATGATTATATAGAATGTTGCAAAAGTATGTTTTTTTTCGTTTTTCTCCTAATTTTTCTTTCAAAAGTGCAAAGAAATGAAAGGAAATGCAAAATTTACGATTGATAATATCGTTTTATTTTTTAACTTTGTGTCGGAGAATCTTCTCCTTTGTTTTTATACTGAAACCTTTACCGATCATCAGCTATGATAAGTATTGCGGAACGCCACAAATACATCAAGGAACAGCTTTCGAAAAACGGATACGTGCGTGTTCTTGATGTTGCGGATCAGCTCGGCGTGACAGGCGCCACCATCAGAAAAGATTTACGTCTTCTTGAAGCCCAGGGAGTCCTCTACAGGACACACGGAAGCGCATCACCAGTAAAACCTCATGTAATGGACTTGAGCGTTTCCGAAAAGAGCACACAGCATGTAACTGAAAAACAGATGATTGCACGTGCGGCCCAGGCCCTTATAAAACCTGATGATTCCATCATGCTGGCCTCAGGTTCCACCATTATGGCATTCGCGGAGATTCTGGAGCCGGTAGGGACTCTCGATGTAGTCACACCTTGTCTCGGGGCGGCCGTTCAGCTCAACGAACGCAGCGGCCTGAAAGTATTCGTCCTGGGCGGGGAGATGTACAAGAACTCCCTCTCAGTACGCGGAGAATATGCAGTAAGCGGCTTGAAGAATGTCAGCTGCTCGAAACTGTTCATCGGCTGTGACGGTGTGGACATCGCTACAGGTGTGACCTGTTCGAACATTCCGGAAGCGGCTCTGACCAATGCCATGATGGCAGCCGCCTCACAGACCGTAGTGCTCATGGACTCATCCAAGTGCGGCCGCCGGGGATTCGGCAAAATCGGCAATATCGAGGACATGGACATCATCATCACGGATTCCGGCATTCCTGACTCACTCAGGAACAAGATTGAAGATGCAGGTGTTCAAGTAATTATCGCAGACTAATCAAAATCAGAAACAATAAAATGGACAAACAGACAGAAAAGAAGTACAACTATTGGCAGTGGAGGACATTGATTACCCTCATGATAGGTTACGCCCTCTACTATTTCGTCAGAAAGCACTTCAGTGTGGTCATGCCGGCACTGGAATCAGAACTCGGCATTTCCAAGGTCCAGCTCGGACTCTTCCTTACATTGAACGGTATCATATACGGTATATCCAGATTTGTGAACGGACTGCTGGCCGACCGCTTCAGCCGCAAGATTCTCATGTCGGCCGGTCTGCTGCTCTCTGCATTGACCAACTTCATCATCTGCTTCAGCCCTTCGATGAACTCTTTCGTCAATGTGCTGGACGCCGAGGGAAAGGCGACAATGACGCTCGTATATATCATAGGTTCGCTCTGGGTGCTGAACGGCTACTTCCAGGGAATGGGCGTGCCGCCGTGCATCAGCCTCATGTGCCACTGGATCAGGCCTTCCGAACTTGCTACCAAGCAGTCCATCTGGAATGCTTCACACTCTATCGGAGCCGGCCTCATCAGCGTGATGTGCGGTTTCATCCTGAAGCATTACGGCTACAGCAGCTGGCAGCTCTGCTTCGCCATCCCGGCAGCCATCGCAGTAGTTGGAGCCATCGCATTGTTCTTCACATTGAAGGACACACCTTCTTCCGTAGGCCTTCCTGAAATCGAGGACATGGAGAAGGAAGAGGGCAAGAGCCAGTGCGAGGTGGAAGAGAACAAGGCCAAGGAACTCTCCGGTCCTGCTTTCAAGAAATTCGTGAACAAGCTCGTTTTCGGCAACCCGCTCATCTGGATTCTCGCCGTATCCAACTTCTGTATATATGTGGTAAGGTTCACCATCCTCGACTGGGGAACCACGTTCCTGACCCAGTTCAAGGGCATGGAGATTTCGGCTGCCGGTACGGTAGTGGCTGTTTCCGAGCTGTTCGGCGGCATCCTGGGCATGCTTGTAGCCGGCTGGTTCACTGACAAGTTCATGCACAGCAAGGCTCACAGGACCTGCCTCATCTGCACGATCGGCGCTACGCTTTCATTCTTTCTGTTCTGGAAGACTCCGTCAGACATGCCTATGCTTTCAGCCGTATTCATCTGTCTGTCAAGCTTTTTCATCTACGGACCTCAGGCGCTGCTCGGAACTGCAGCTTCTCAGCAGGCTACCAAATATGCCTGTGCTACCGCCAACGGCATTCTCGGTATCTTCGGTTACGCCAGCACTGTGATTTCAGGTATCATCTTCGGTTTCCTCGCCGACCACTACGGATGGGATTCCGTATTCCTTGTTTCCGTAATCATCGGTCTTGTGGGCGCATTTGTAATCGCCCTCATGTGGAAAGCCCCTGCTGACGGTTACGAAAAGGCTGACAAATTGATCGCCACATTGAAAAAATGACAAAATCATTGAAATTCATCTCTGCCGCATTGACATTGGCCATTTCGGTCAATGCCGGTGCGCAGAGTTTTTTTTCCTGGGGGTTCGAGCCTCAGGAGCGTCGTGAGGAGAAGAAAGTAAAGTTCGCCTATGACGCATATTTCGACAACAAGTTCGACAACAGGGAGTTCGACTGCGGAAAGGAACAGTTTACCGAGTCCATGACCTTGTACGGAGCGAGGCTCACGCCTTCTGTGGGACTGAAATATAACCAGAACGGCAATGTCACCCACAAGCTGATGGTCGGCATTGACATAATGAAGGAATTCGGAAGGCATCCTTCGCCGGAGGCGAAAAGCTCAGAATCGGCACGGACTCTGGACAATGCGAGACTCTTCAGGGAAGTGGTCATGTACTACGGCATTGACGCGAATCTTGGAAAATGGCAGGTCAATGGAGTGGCGGGTGTTTTTCCGCGATATTTCCTGGATGGAGAGTATTCCAGGGCGTTTTTCTCTGATTCGCTCAAGTTCTATGACAATAATCTGGAGGGACTGCTCGTGAAGGCCAGGTCGCCACGTGCGGCGATCGAGCTTGCTTTCGACTGGAACGGGAAATACGGTTCCTACAGGAGGGAGCAGTTCAATGTCATTGCTTTCGGGGAGTACCATTTCACTGACTGGCTGTCTGCAGGAGCGGCTTTCAAGTATCATCATTATGCCAATACTGAGGAATACGGAAGCGTGGTGGATGACGGACTTTTCCAGCCTTTCGTGAAGTTCGAGGCAGGGAAACCTCTCGGGCTGCAGGAGCTTTCAGCGAAACTCAGCTGGTATCAGGCGATCCAGCAGGACAGGAGGAGCACGAACGGAAAGCGCAACAATGGCGGCGCCGAGCTCGCTCTGGGAGTCAGGAAATGGAATGTAGGTATCGAAAACAGCCTGTACTACGGCAAGGACCTGATGCCGTTCTACAACTACATTGACGACGGCGGATACAAATATGGCAATGCGCTCTATGCAGGGGCTCCTTTCTACAGGGTGCACCCGTCCGCTTCAGACAGTTGGGGACTATATGATGCGCTGGAAGTCTATTACCAGCCGCATATTGCGGATTTTCTCGATTTGAGACTGTCCGTGGTGGCGCATTTCCCTGACAATTTCAGGTTTGCCGGCACGCAGCAGAAGCTGTCTCTGATTTTCAGTCTGGACAAGCTGCTTTCTCCTTCAAGGCGTGCTGCTGATTCAGGCAGAAGACATCGCCCGAAGCGTCAGCAGCCTCCTCGTGAAGGATTTATGCTTTAGATTTTTTAAGGACACTTATTTCATCCTGTATGGCTGGTCGTCGTACAGGGTGAATCTTTTTGCCTTCCTGATCCATTTCTGTTCTTCGGCCTTCACGTATTCCTTGGTGTCCTGGAAGGAGACCTCGCCTGCTATATACGCAGCCAAGTTAGTGTCTCCCAGCTTCTTATAAAATTCTTCAGATATGGAGAACTCAGGATATGTGTCCTTGAAATATCTGACAAGCTGCAAGGTGTGGAGGAGAGAATGGTACTGTGCGCCCGGCTTCAGCATTATCTGGTAGCCGAAGCATTTTTCTCCGGCATAACGTCCTGCGGAAGGCTTGAATGAACAAGGCCTGAGCAGCACGCCTTCCGGTGCAGGCAACCTGTCATAAGGGCCGTGCACGATGAACGGAGCGCCGAAGTACTCGTAAGGCCTGGCAGTTCCGATGGCCGGAGTGATATTGGTGTTGTTCCAGAGTCCGCCGCCGCTGTACATATAGCAGGTGAACATTCCAGGGATGTCGGATGCCGGTGCGATGGTCCACGGAAGTATGTCCTTGTTGTAGTCGGAAGCATGGGCTGAAATGACGTGCAGCGGGTATTTCGCTCCGATTTCCGCATAGAACAGATTGCACAGTTCTCCGAGCGTAAGTCCATGCCTGTGTGCAATTCTCGGAACGAACGCCTCGCAGTCCGTGTTAGGAATCGTTCCCTCCACTACCCTGTCTGCCGGATTTATATGGTCCACGATATATAGAGCCGGCGGCTCATCCAGGACCATCATGAGCATCATCAGACGGAAAACGTCCCGGGTATAGTTGAAATATCTGGAGCCGGTGTCCTGGATTTCCACGACGACTGCGCTGAGCCCTTTCAGCGACTCGGAGTCGAAATGTATATGGTTCGTTCCAGGGGTAAGCTCGGCATCTTCCGGCTGGAAAAGCCTTTCCAGATTACCTCTCTCCTTGAATATCTGATACATATAACGGTCGCTGCTCGTGTCCCAGCAGTTCTGGGTACAGAAGCAGCCGACCTTTCCGTCCATCAGCGCCTTGTCGAGCTGGTCTTCCAGCGGCGTGGTCCTGAATGAAAACATTATTGTAGATTACCCTTTGATGATTTTTTCCGCTACCTTGATCACGTCCTCACCAAGTTTCACTGCCTCCTCTTCGGTTGGCGCCTCGGAGTAGATTCTGATAATCGGCTCAGTATTGGACTTGCGCAGATGAACCCACTGTCTCTTGGCCTCGAAGCTGATTTTCACGCCGTCGATGTCATTGACATTTTCATTGGCATAAATCTTCTTCAGTTCCGTCAATATCTTGTCAATCATCGACTTGTCTGAGAGTTCAATCCTGTTTTTCGCGATATGGTACTCAGGGTAGGTGCGCTTCAGCTCTGACACCTTCATCTTCTTGTGGGCGAGGTTGGACAGGAACAAGGCCACACCTACCATAGCGTCACGGCCAGAATGGATGGCAGGATAGATGACGCCTCCGTTGCCTTCTCCGCCGATCAGGGCACCTTTTTCATGCATAAGCGTGGTGACATTGACCTCTCCCACTGCGGATGCGTAATATGTTCCGCCGTAGCTTTCTGTCACGTCCCTCAATGCTCTGGATGAAGAGAGGTTTGACACTGTCACGAGGTTCTTTACTCCCTCAGCTTTTGCTCTTGAAAGCAGGTAGTCCGCAACGCTTACGAGTGTGTATTCCTCGACGAACGGCTCACCGTTTTCGCAGATGAATGCAAGCCTGTCCACGTCCGGATCCACTGAAATACCGAGATCCGCGTGCTCTTTCACGACTGTCGTGCTCAGGTCAATGAGGTTTGACGGAAGCGGTTCCGGATTATGTGCGAAGTCGCCTGTCGGCTCGCAGTTCAGTTCAATGCATTTGACGCCGAGGCGTTTCAGCAGTCTCGGCATAATGATTCCGCCTACGGAGTTGATAGCGTCCAGGACCACTGTGAAATGAGCGTTCCTGACTGCCTCAGCGTCCACTGCAGGAAGTGCCAGCACCGCATCCAGGTGCTTGTCCGTGAAGTCTTCATCGGAAATCGTTCCGAGGTGGTCCACATCGCTGAAGTCAAAATCCTCTGATTCAGCGCATTCAAGAACTGCCTGTCCTTCTGCCGCAGTAAGGAATTCTCCTTTCTCGTTAAGCAGTTTGAGGGCATTCCACTGTCTCGGGTTATGTGAAGCTGTGAGTATGAGTCCGCCGTCCGCCTTGGAGAAGAGGACTGCCATCTCAGTAGTCGGTGTGGATGCGAATCCAGCGCGGATGACATCAACGCCGCATGCTACCAGTGTTCCACAAACTACGTTTTCCACCATTTCGCCGGAAAGTCTCGCGTCTTTTCCCACTACTACGGTATATCTTTCGCCTGCGCCTTTCGGTCTGCGCTCACGCAGTTTGGTACAGTATGCATATACGAATTTGACAATATCTACCGGCGTGAGCGCTTCACCCGGTTTTCCGCCGATGGTGCCGCGGATTCCTGAGATGGATTTTATAAGTGACATTATATCAATGTTTTGGTTTATTCTACAATTATACTCGTCTTTGCCCGTTTGTCTGAAATGGTGAGTGTTTATTTGCGTATTCCGAGGGCTTTCAGCACAAGGCCTTCCATAACAACATATCCTTCTGCATTCGGATGCACCGTATCAGCAGAATAGACTGCCGGCATCTTACCGTCAGCGTCAGCAAATGCCTCATAATAGTCAATGACCTTGATTCCTGCCTCACGTGCATATTCCTTCAGCATTGCATTGAACTTCTGTACATCCGGCAGCGGATTTTCGATTTCCGGTCTCCAGCGGAATTTATAGGACGGGAGCAATGTGCAGAGAATCGGGCGGATTTTGTTTGCCTTGGCGATCTGGCACATTGACCTGATGCTGCCGAGCATCGAATTGAGGTCCGGCGCACAGCCTGTGTTCTTGGCAATGTCGTTGATTCCGCAGAGTATAACCACGTACTTTGGTGCGAGTGAAACCACGTCCTGCTGCATTCTGACGAGAATCTGGGATGTCGTCTGTCCGCTAATTCCGCGTCCTGCCAGATTGTTTTCCTTGAAGAAATCCGGATGCGTTTTCGGCCATGAGTCCGTAATGGAGTCTCCAAACAGCACTGCAAGAGGTTTTTCTGTCAATGCTGAGTTCGCTTCAGCGTATCTTCCGAACTGTGCCCAGTCCTGAGGGCGGTTCTGTGCCAATGCCATTATCGGCAGGAGCATCAATGCGATGGTTAAAAGCTTTTTCATTTTTTTTGCGACGATTTTGAAAGAGCGAAGATAAAATTTAATCGTGTCAATGCCAAATTTATTTAATGTTTACTAACTTCGCAGTCCGGTTTTGACAGATTTATATTATGAAAGCATTTTTGACGGTCCTGCTTCTTGTGACATCCAACATATTCATGACTTTTGCATGGTACGGACACCTCAAGCTTCAGGAGATGAAGATATCTACAGGCTGGCCTGTATTCCTGGTAATCCTGTTTTCATGGGGGCTCGCCTTCTTCGAATACTGCGCACAGGTGCCGGCAAACCGCATCGGCTTCTCAGGCAACGGCGGTCCGTTCAACATCATGCAGCTGAAAGTGATTCAGGAAGCTGTTTCCCTGACGGTCTTCACTATCATCGTGACGTTCCTTTTCAAGGGCCAGCCGCTCCAGTGGAACCACCTGGCAGCGTTCGTCTGCCTGATATTGGCTGTATTTTTCGTCTTTCTGAAGTAAATTTTCAGAAAAATCAGAAGAAATATTTGGATTGTAAAGAAATTTGACTACCTTTGCAATCCCTTAAGACAAACGTCTAACTGCTGGGTTCGTATAACGGTTAGTACTCAAGATTCTCAATCTTGCAATATGGGTTCGATTCCCGTACCCAGTACGAAAAAGAAAGGATGTCCTGAAGTCGCACGACTGATGACATCCTTTTTTGTTTTCCACGTTTTCATGTACGAGCGCCTTATTACTGATATCGGTTACCCCGGAATCTACAGTTTGTCCGTAAAAAGGGGTGTCTCACGGATAAGTGGCTCAAAACCACAACTTGTCCGTAAAAAGGCAGGGTTTCACGGACAAGCACATCAAAACCACAACTTGTCCGCAAAAAGGCAGGGTTTCACGGACAAGCACATCAAAACCACAACTTGTCCGTAAAAAGGCAGGGTTTCACGGACAAGTCGCTTTTTAAACTATATGGGAAAAAAGTAAAAAAAAGCCAAATCACCACAAATGATTAAAAATCGTTTCTGCGATCACCCGCTGCCGGAAAATCTGTAACCAAAGTTGCCGAAAATCCTGCAAAATCATTGATTTTCACGTATCAAATCATCATTTCTTGCTATTTGTTTTTTTCAATTATTGTGATACTTTTGCAATAAGTGGAGTCGAGAAACGTGCTGTTTGGGACTTTTTTCGAGCGAAGAACACACTTGATACAATTACGAACAATGAATAGACATAGGTTATTTTCGATTGCAATTCTTGCCCTTGCCGCCTGCTTCAGCCTCTCTGTTGAAGCTGCCCCTCCAAAGAAGACATTTGCCGTTCAGGGAGAGGTAGTTTCAGCAACAAGCGGCTCGCCGGTCGATTTCGCGTCCGTACTGGTGACCCCGTCACAGCTTTACACAATGACGGACACAAAGGGCGCGTTCTCTCTGAAAGACGTGCCGGCGGGGACAGTCACCGTCAGCGTGCAGTTCTACGGCATGGAACAGAAAGACACCACGTTTACAGCAAAGACCGGTGAAATCGTAAAATTGAAAATAGCACTGAAGGAGACATCCTTCCGACTGAGCGACGTCGTGGTCGTAGCCACCGGCAACAAAGCCGGCAGCAGCACCGCCTCCAACATTTCAAGACAGGCGATGGACCACATGCAGACCAGTTCATTGGCAGATGCCATGGCGTTGCTCCCCGGTGTAGCGATAACGAACCCGGACCTGTCCAGTTCACAGTCCATCACCATCCGAACCGCACGGCCTATCGTCCCGGGCGAAACAGCCAACTCGGCATCAGTGATGAACAGCCTCGGAACAGCCGTCATTGTCGATGGCGCCCCTATGTCCAACAATGCCAACCTCCAGACACTCAGCCCGGTAGTCAGCGGCAGTTCTGGAGATGACAGCCGCTCCGGCACACCTGCACGAGGCATGGACGTAAGATCACTTTCGACAGACAACATTGAATCCATAGAAGTCATCAGAGGTATCCCGTCAGCGGAATATGGCGACCTCACGTCAGGCGCGGTGCTGGTAAAGTCCAAAGCCGGCAAGTCCCCGCTCATGATCAGGTTCAAGACCAATCCGAACATCTACCAGGCATCGGCCGGAAAGGGATTTTCACTTGGAAAGAAAGCAGGAGACCTCAACATCTCCGGCGACTACGCATACAGCAAGAATTCATTGACCAAGAACCATGCATTCTACCAGCGCGCGAGCGCCAAGGCTCTCTGGACAGTGAGAATAGGAGAACTCGTCAATGAAACAACCTCTCTCTCAATGAGTTTTGGCCGCGACCGCAGCAGACTCAATCCTGACGACAAGGATTCCAAGACCCAGTCCTATGCCAATGACATGGGTGTGGCGTTCAACACCAACGGCCGCGCTTCCATCAACGGCAACTGGCTGCGGAGCATAAACTGGCTGGTATCGGGAAGCCTCAACGACAAGAAATCCCACTATGAAAGCACCGCCACCAACGCATTGAACCTCTACTCCAAGTCAATGACTGACGGCGAAGTGTACAGCAACATTGCCGGGGCACAGATCAAGGATGCCGACGGAGACCTCATCACCAATGTCCCTGCTGACAGTCCGGTAAAAGGCGTCGTGCTGCCGTACAGCTATTTCTACATATATGACATTTACGGCAAGGAGGTCAATGCCTTCGTAAAAGTGAATGCTGATTTTGCTCACACTTGGGGTGCCGTAAACGAGAGACTGCTGATAGGAGCCGACTTCAAGACAGACGGAAACCTCGGCAAAGGTTCAGTCTATGACGACGACACTCCCCCTTACAGGAATATCGGCAATGCTGAATCAGGCTATCGTACAAGGCCTTACTACGACATCCCGTTCATCAACCAGCTGGGTCTCTATGCTGAGAACTACTTCAACTGGAAATTCGCCGGAAGGGAATTGAATATCGTGACCGGTGTCCGCTATGACAATGTCAATGGGCACAATTCCGTAGCGCCGCGAATCAATGCTTCCATTGACATCTTCCCTTGGATGACGCTGCGTGGAGGATACGGACTGACATCGAAGGCCCCGACCTCGTACTACCTCTATCCTAACAAGTCATACTACGACCACATCCTCTACAACGGAATGATAGCCGGAATGCCTGAAAACGAGCAGCTGCTCATTGCCCAGACCAATGTTTACGATGCCACGAACAAGGACCTGGAGATCGCCGTGAACCGCAAGGCGGAAGTCGGTCTGGACTTCAAGTTCGGAGGACATTACCGCATCAGCGTTACCGCTTATGACGAGAGAATGGACAACGGCTACAATTATGGACTTGACCTCAGTTCCTTCAAATGGTATCACGCATTGACCTATGACGTGGACCACAAGGATGAGGGACAGCGGCCTGTACTGAAGAAAGGAGCAGAGTACGACCTCTTCTATACAGTCTATAAGCCTCTGAACAACATCAAGTCCACCAACAGGGGAATAGAATACGAAATCGACCTCGGACGGTTCAATGCAATCCGCACTTCGTTCTACATCAACGGTGCATGGATGCGCAGCTCGAACACGAACAAGGGATATTCTTTCGGGACAAGAGATAATGTAGGGACAGCGGAAAAGAACATCGGAATATACGAGCCGGAGCTCTCTACCAGCTATGCTGAACAGCTGAACACCACGCTCAGGATCACTCACAACATTCCGCAGGTAGGACTTGCCGTCACGCTCACAGGACAGATGAACTGGTACAGCAAATATTGGACTGAGTACCGCAATGACACCATGTTCATCAAGTACATCTCCCGCAAGGACGGAAAGGTATATGACTTCGACCCGTCCATGAAGAGCGATCCGGAATTCTCCTACATGTTCACGCCCCGCAATGACAACAGGTTCATAGCCGAAAGATATTTCCCGACAATGCTTTTCAACCTCAATGTCAGCAAGGAAATAGGAGACATCTTCACAGCGTCGTTCTATGTGAACAACCTGTTCAACAGCCGTCCGCTCTACAAGTCGAAACAGACCGGCGAACGCAGCGAACTCGGGATACCGATCTTTTTCGGATTCGAGTTCAAGGTATCAATCAAGTAAAGTATTTTTTAAATTTTTTAGAGTTATGAAACATTCAGTAATCACCTTAATGGTACTTGCAGCCCTGGCGGCGGCAGGTTGCCAGAAGACCGGCACCAAGACGATCAGCATAAATGTGAAGGTCGATGAGACTAATATCGTGGCAGCAGGCATCAAGTCCCCTGACAGTTACGACGTCACCATTTCAAACTTCGCAACCGGAACGGCAATCGAAGCCAAGACGGAAAACGGCCTCGCCACTGCTACCGGCATTGTTCCTGGCGTCTATACAGTTACGGTAAGCGCTACTCAGAATGAAGGCGGATTCACATATACCATTGCCGGTTCTGAAAGCAATGCGAGCCTGCTTGCCGACGGAGATGAAGTGACAGTAAAAGTGGATGCCGTCAAGGAGGCCGCTCTCGTATTCAAAGAGATTTATTATACAGGAGTTAAAGATTTCTATTTCCGCGACCAGTTCTATGAAATCTACAACAACAGCACGGAAGTAGTTTACGCTGACAGCCTCTGCATCGCCGAGACAATCTTTGCGTCCTATGACAAATCCATCATCTATGAATGGCCTATCGAAAATGCCGATAAATACGTGTTCGTGAAAGTCGTATGGCAGATTCAGGGTGACGGACACAGCTACCCGATAAAACCGGGCGAATCATTTGTAATCTCCCAGTGGGCTACCAACCATAAGGCAGAAAGCCTCTCCAAAGGCGTTTCGCCTGTAGATCTGACAGGTGCAGAATTCGAGGCTATAGAGAAAGAATCCACAGCACCTAGCGGATTGGTTCTTACAGACAATCCTGCAATAAACATGAAGAAGGTAATCCAGGCAGGATATGCTATGCCTCAGTGGCTTACTTCTGTATCAGGCTCACAGTATATAATCTTCAAGCCATCCAAACCGCTCAAGAATGAGGATTTCCTCACTGCCACCAATGCGGACTACAACGGAGTAGGAAGAGAGGTTCTCATCAGCGACGTGATCGATGCTGTGCAGACTGTAAGTGATGAAACAGGTATGAACGTACTCGGTCTTCCTAAAGTTCTTGACGCAGGAGCCATCTGGTGCTCAGGACAGTATGTCGGCGAAAGTATCGCAAGGAAGATCAAGGAAACCCGTCCTGACGGAACAAAAGTTTATCAGGATTCCAACAACACCACAAATGACTTCGAAGTCAAGAAGGACCCTCAGGTCAGAAGATATGATGCCAAGGTGCCTTCATGGAACACTTGGATAAACAAGTAAAATCGACAAGTTCGAAATGAAGAGAATTATAGCAATATCCGTAATGCTCGTCAGTCTGGGTGCAGTTGCAGCCCGGGCTGCCGAGCCTTCGGAAATCCACAGAAATACAGTCCTGAAGGAGACTGCCATAAGGAATTCCCTGTGGTACGGAAGTTCTTCTGCGGCAGGCCTCTCATTCAAGCCTTACCGGTTGTTCAGCACGCTTGACCTCAGTTATGACGGAGGCTTCGGCGAGTACCGTAAAATCGGCTCAGGCGAAAAAAAATCGGAGATTTCCGTGGGCACGTCAGGAGGCGCTTACATAGGCAAGTTCCTGGCAACGGGCGGATTCTCTTTCAGAAACATCTTCGAACACGACGCCCTCTACAACGTACTTATGTACGAACTGGAGGACAACATGCCATATTATCCGGTCGATGACAAATCCAGCGGATGGAACAGACAGGAATATCTGCTCAACGCCGGATTGTCATCACCCGTTTTGTGGGACAGGGTCTCTTTCGGTGTAAAAGTGGACTACACGACCAAGGTAGGAGCCAAACAGCTCGACCCGAGAGGAGAGACATACAAGTATAGCGTAACTGTAAAACCGTCAGTCGCTGTACTTCTCGGGCAAAGCCTGCTGGGCCTCAGCGGCACATATACCAATGGTTTTGAGCGCGGAACAGTATCCAACAACAATCCTTGGGAAGACCCTAAGGTATGGCAGCACCGCGGCCTGGGAGAAAGCACCCAGAACAAGGTGGGCGGAAACGATGGCATGAAGACACATATCTACCGCACAAACAGGTACGGTGGAGCGCTTCAGTACTCTTTGGGAGAGATTCTGTTCATCGAGGCCGGATTCGGACACCGCACCACTCTTGGAAGGGAAAATCCGAAACTGCCCAAGAGACTCGGCTCCATAAAGGAGAATGACATAACTTTCGACGCTGCCTGGTTCTTCGGCAAAGACAAATCCAACAAGCTGGCTCTCAATGTATTGTACAGCGCCACTGACGGCATTGAATATGTTCAGAAACTGAACACTACAGCCTATCAGCAGGAATGGATGGTCCTGAATGAAAACGAGATGACCACCTTCACTGGAATCAACGCATCCGTCGGATACGACCATCTTTTCGGGGCTTCCGATCCTGAGGGCTACAGCTGGAGAGTCGGTGGAGAAGCCAGGCTCGAGATGTTCAACCAGAGCTATCTCTCACCGGCATCCACATCAGACGTCATGCGGATATACGGCGGAGTCCAGGCCGACAGGCATTTCAAGATGAGGAAGTCATCTCTGCTTGTAGGGCTTCATGCCGGCTACGCATTGGGGTTGGGTGACGGATACACCTGCCTGAGCGGCAAAGTCTATCCTGCTCCTGCAGCAATGATGAAGGACCAGAGTGACTGGCTCAATGCAAGTTACATAAAGGCCGGCGGCAGAATAGACTGGACGGTTTCTTCAGGAAGGAGAGTAAACTGGGTATTGGGCGGAAAAGCCTCATACATAGGTGCTTCTGAACTGGGCAAGGACAGAATCATCTGCTCGGCGACATTCGGAATACTGTTCTGAAGACGGATGTTCCGAAATCACTGATAACCAAACAATAGGATTCATTTTTTATAGGGTTTAGATGTCATACAAAACAATATTGGCGGCATTGGCCGTCTTTACAGCGGCATCAGCAGCCGCCCAGACACATTCTTTCGCGATTGTCACTGACCCTCAGACATTTGACAGCTGCAATGCTGCGATAGAAACATATCGCTCGGCAGTCTGCACAGATGGGCTTGACGCGTTCGTGGTATCCAGGAACTGGACAGATCCTGACGAGCTGAAAGACAGTCTGATGTCATATTACAGGACCAGGGCTCTGGAAGGGGCAGTTTTTGTCGGGGATGTCCCGATTGCAATGATCCGAGGTGCCCAGCATCTCACATCCGCCTTCAAGATGGATGAATCATTGCCCATGAGAGACTCTTCCGTTCCTTCCGACAGGTTCTATGACGACTTCGACCTGAAGTTTGATTTTCTCGGGCGCGACAGCGTGGAGAAGAACTTTTTCTACTACAATCTGAAGGCAGAGTCACCCCAGCACATCTGCTGTGACATCTATACCGGACGCATAAAATCACCTGAAAAGAGAGGCGACAAATATGGTGAGATTTCACGCTATCTGCTTAAAGCCGCTGCCGCAAAATCACAGGAGAACGCTCTTGACCACCTGATGTCATATTGCGGAAGCGGTTCATTCTCAAATAGTCTCGCAGCGTGGAAAGACGAGACCATAACCCTTAAGGAACAGATGCCGGCCGCATTTGAAAACGGCTCTGACGGCGCGAAGTTCCTGATCTTCGCAATGTATCCTGACATAAAGAAGACTCTTCTTGGTGAAATCTCACGTGACGACCTCGACCTCGCTCTTTTCCATGAGCACGGAGTCCCTGAAAGACAGTACGTTACAGAAACGCCTCATCCGAACGAGACCGATTCATATTATTACGACGCCAAATACCGCATGCGTCAGCGGATCAGGACAGCAGTCAGCAGGGGCAAGGACGCAGAAAGCGTAATAGACGACATTGTCAAGAAATATGGCATCAGCCGCGATTGGGTTGAAGACTGGGATGATCCGAAAAACGAGGCGGAAGATTCGCTTTATGATGCTGCCACCGGCATTATGCTGGATGACATTGCGGCAGCTGAACCGAATGTGAGAGTGACCATTTTCGACGCCTGCTACAACGGAGATTTCCGGGAGGACGACTGCATCGCATCACGTTATATCCTGTCCGGGGGCAATGCTCTTGTCGGCATCGGAAACTCGGTCAATGTCCTTCAGGACAAGTCTTCATCCGACCTTCTGGGAATGCTCTCCGAGGGTTACAGCGTAGGTCAATGGATGCAGCAGGTCAATATCCTGGAATCGCACATTCTCGGCGACCCGACCTTCCATTTCACCGCATCCGTGAAAGCGGTCCGCCCGGATTTGCACAACACCAACTGCCGGTATTGGCTGAAATTCACATCCGCTAAATATCCGTGCGATATACGAGGGCTTGCATTGCACAAGCTCTATACATTGAATTACAATGACTTGTCTTCCCTTCTCCTGAAAACATGGAAGAAGAGTGACGAATATATGCTCCGCCTGCAATGCCTACATCTTCTGGAACATTACATTGACGGAAATTATGAGAAGGTCCTGAAAGAGGGAGCTGATGACCCTTATGAGTTTATCCGCCGCAAGTCCACCTATTTCATGGGAAAGGTCGGCACTCCGGAAATGGCTGACGCTCTTGCAGACCTCTACATGCGCGATTACAATTCGCTTCGCGTGGCCCATAACGTGGGATTTGTCTGCGCGCATTTCCCTGACAGTCTTTTCCTTAGGGAATTCGAAAAGAAATTTGCCGAGGCAGACTGGATTTATGACCGTGAACGCTTCCACAAGAAGGCCATGGACTGCTTCAGACAGTCATTCTCCATAGAAGCCTCCACTGGCAAGGCTCTCACAGACAAGACCAACAAATACCGCAAATTCTACATCAGCGGCATGCGCAACCAGCCTTATCCACAGTATGCTGAAAGCCTGATTGCGATTGTACGCGATCCAAATGAAGTCGAGAAGGCACGTGTCCAATGCGCTGAGGTCCTCGGCTGGTACATCAGGGCATGGAACCGGAAAGAGATTGTGGACGGAATCGACGCGTACCTGAAATCTGGCGAAGAGATGCCGGAAGCATTGAGGAATGAACTTGTCAAGACCAGGAACCGTCTTGAAGATTATTTGAGATAGGTTGCCTGGCAACTGCAATTCAATGAGGGATATAGAATTATGAGAAATATTCTGATTAAACAATTTATAGGGGTGGTCGTTTTCTGCGGCATTTCGCTGTCCGCAGCGGCACAGGCCAATGTCGAGAAATTCAGTGTGAAGTCACCTACGGCATTCGCCATCATAACCGACAGCGTGACGCTTTCCAAGTGCTCAGAAGAATTCCATGCCTACAAGCAGGCTCTTGAGGATGAAGGCCTCGGGACATATATAATCAGTGCTGACTGGAAAAGTCCGGAAGAAGTAAAAGCTGAGATTCTCGCGCTTGCGTGGAAGAAGCCGAGACTCGAAGGTGTGGTGCTTGCCGGTGATGTGCCGATCGTCAAAGTACGTCAGGGCCAGCATCTTACCACTGCATTCAAGATGAACGAGGAAGTCTGGCCAATGGAAGAATCATCTGTGGCATCGGACAGGTTCTATGATGATTTCGACCTGAGTTTCGACTTCATCTGTCGTGACACCGTGGAAACCGACGTATTCTATTACAGACTTTCAGAAAAAGGTGCACAGCATCTGCGTCCGGACATCTATTCTGCCAGAATGAAAGTGCCGGCAGTGATGAAAGGTGACAAATATGAGATCCTGCGCAAGTACCTCCGCAAGGTGGCGGATGCGCACAGGCAGGACAATGTCCTGGACGAACTCACCTTCTTCGCCGGTCACGGATACAATTCGGACTGCCTTACTATCTGGCGCCAGAAACCTGTCGTATTCAGGGAGTATTTTCCATACGCCTTCAGTCAGGCTTCCCATAACCGTTTCCTGAATTTCCGTGAAGACTGGCGAATGAAGTGGAATCTCTTGAGCGAGGTGGCCCGCAAGGACGTGGACCTGTTCGTTTTCAGCGAGCACGGAGCACCTGACACTCAGTACATCAACGAGAGCAAGGTGGCTGATGACCTGGACGAGGATATGGACTATCTGAGACGTTCACTCGCTGAAGCATACAGATATTATCAGGGAAAAGGCCAGGGTGAAGGCTTCATGAAAGAAGCCATTGAGAAGGAATACAAACTTTCCCGCAAGGATTTTTCCGACTCCGCCATGGCGGCCTATGCGGCGGCTGATTCTCTGGAATTCGCTCTGGCCAACATAAGTCTGGATGATATAATGAAGGGACACAGCAATGCGAAGATGATTGTCTTCAATGCCTGCTACAACGGTTCCTTCCACAACAGGGAGGGATATGTCGCAGGATGTCATGTGTTCGGAGACGGCGAATGCATTGTCGCCCAAGGGAATACGGTCAATGTCCTTCAGGACAAATGGGAAGACAAGCTGATGGGCTATCTTTCTGTCGGGGAACGTGTCGGAATGTGGCAGAAAGAAGTTCCATATCTGGAGTCTCATCTTATCGGCGACCCGACCTTCAGATTCACTCCTCATGACAATACCGAGGCGAAACTGCGTGACAGGCTGCACAACGACCTGATTTTCAACGAGTCAAAGCCTTCCGTCTGGGAAAAGTACACACATTCTGAAAATCCTCTGCTGAGATGTGCCGGCATCACCCATTTGGGTTATATCGATGCCAAGGCAGCACACAAACGCGCAGCGGAAATGTTCGGCGACCCGTCATGGACTGTACGCATCCATGCTTTCAACACATTGGCAACCAATCCTGACGCTGATTTCCCGACCTACGTCAGAAAGGGTCTGGATGATATCTATGAAGTTGTCGCCAGAAGTTCCGTAAAAATGGCTGCTGCACTTGGAGACACCACGCTTATTTCTGATGTAAAGGCCTTCAAGAAGGCTCATCCTGAAATGGTGAGGGCATCGGGATATGCAGCAGATGATGCAATAGCATTGCTCTCAGGCACAGGACATTACGGCAAGAGCGCAGAAGGGGCGGCTGACAAGGAGAAACCGGCAAAGAAGAGAGTGAACGATATCAGGACATTCAGAAACGGCAGAAGCATTTATGCTGTCGAGCCGCTTCTCCACATTGTCGGAGACGCTTCCGACGACCTGTATGTGCGTACGGTGGCCTGTGAGACGCTCGGATGGTATGAGCAGTCCGTCCGCCGCGGTGAAATCATCGAACCACTTTCCGGCATTCTTGAGCATGACGCGAATACACCTCAGCAACTCAAAGCAGAAATCAAGAAGACAATCAAAAGATTATCATGGCAATAGCATCTATTCGCAAGAAATTCATCATGGCAGCGGTGACCTTGTTTTTCGGGGCCACCGCAGTAGGAGTGCAGGCGCAGGAGACCATGCCAGACGGGATTGACAACTCAAAATTGAAATATTTCCCGCCGCTTATCAATCAGATCGGCGGCTCCTGCGCGCAGGCGTCCTATATCGGGTACATGTTCACATATGAGATGAACCGTCTTCTGGACAGGGATGCGTCCGCCAGCAAGGACAACCAGTTCAGCTATCTGTACACCTGGAACTTTATAAATGGTGGTCAGGACGAGGGCTCTCTCGGCACAGAAGGACTCCAGATAGCATTTGAGGGCGGCATTGCCACGGAAGCTGATTTCCCGTCGCAATATTCGAGCTATCAGTTCAAGTGGACTACAGGGTATGAAAGTTATCTGAAAGCGCTACATTACAGGGTGAGCAAGATCCGCACGTTCGAGGTAATAGACCGTGCCGGAATCGATGAAGTCCGCCGCTATCTGTGGAATCGCGGAGAACCGGGAAAGCCTGGCGGCATAGTGACATTCTCCTCACGCTCAAGCGGATGGAAGATCAACACCAACTACACCGGACCGTCCGTCACCGGGTACAAGGCGCTGCTTACTCAGCTTGCACCTGACGGAGCACATGCCATGACGATTGTGGGCTATGATGACCTCGTGGAATTCACTGCCCCTGACGGAACTCTTACCAAGGGTGCTTTCATTGTATGCAACACCTGGGGAGAAAATCATTTCGCTCACGATCGCGGACGCTATTACCTGCCGTATTATTTCTGGGAGCAGAGTGACAGGACGAACAGCGAACTGAGCCGCGACATGTGCGGGACTGATGTGGAATACCGTGAACCAAAGGTAGTGTTCCGCGTGAAACTGAACTACACGTCCAGGAATGACCTTTCCTTCAGAATCGGCGTTTCCAACAAGGCTTCTGACAGTATGCCTGTCCATGATTATCTTGTGCCGATTGCCAATTACCAGGGCGGAGACTATCCTATGCAGGGAAGCAGCGGCAGCTCAGAAATCGAGTTCGCTTTCGACTTCAGTTCTTATGTGGCCAATATCCATGACTCCGAGGAGCCGAAGTTCTTCCTGACGGTCAACCGGAACAAGCGGGGCAGAGAACTGGGAAGCGGAAAGATGCTTGCATTCTCCGTATATGACTATCGCGAAGATGCTTCATCTCCAAAGGTTTACGTTTGCAAGGACATCGCCGGCAAGGAGATCAAGAGCGGCGAAAACATGTTCAGCATTGAAACTGTAGCAGCGAAGACCACTTCCTACTCGAAGGTCAAATGGCTGAATTCTTCCGGACAGCCGGCTGCAGCGCCACTCGTATTGAGGACCGCCGACGGCAAGTATGTGAAGATGAGATTCTCCGACTACAATCGTCAGGACGGCACCATCAAGCTGAAATATGTCTATGCTCCGGACGGAAGTCTTAAACTTGAATAGAAATGAAAAAGACAGTTATAATATTGTTCATACTCGCGGCATGTCTGTGCAGCGCATGTAAACATGGCGAAGGCAAAGTGCCGGCTATCTCGACAGAAGTGACCATCCACGGTCTTGAGGAAGGCAAATGGGTATATTTTTCGATTAAGGACGGTGAAACGGTAGGCTCCAGCACCTTCCTGTCCGAGGAAGAGGACAAGGCGTGGGCAGAGCGTACTGATTGGGACTTCGCCATCTGCGGTGATTACATCAAGACCAACAGCGGAACGTCAGGAAACGGCAAGGGCGGCATCCTCCGCGATGAAACGCATAATTTCCAGACCCTGAAAGACGCCCCGACTGAGGGATACCTCATTGACAGCGAAGGAATCGTCAAATAGGCGTCTCTCCTGAAGAGAGATAGTATTCACTGACGAGACTTCGGTATCCGTACGAACGCAGTTGTCCGTATCGGAGCCGGTAGTTCGCCCCGTTGTGCTTGCCTGTCGCCACATAACGGATATTCTGCTGAAGGTAATGGTCAATCTCCTTTAGCCCGGAAACATCATTGATGACAGGGAAAAACCATCTGGACCAATTCAATTGATCCGGATCTTCACTTTCGAACACTCATCATCGCAATTTCCCTATTTCGAAGCATTCAGTTAGTCGTAAACATAGACACACTTGCGCCCAATATGGCTGACATAAACCCATGGAGAACGCCGAACGGTTTGATGCTCAAGATATGACCTTATTTGACGTTTTGTTATTGCGTTGGCCAAATGATAATTATCTAAAAGAACATAAATATCATTAACTGAGGCTCCGTTATTTCCAGCCTTTTTCAAAAAGTTCCTTATGTCGTTTTTTATGTTATCTGGAATCATAATTGTGTCATTGGTCGATTGAGCGCCAAAAATAAATGTTGCGATTTCTATGTACAATTTATCATCTACATGATGGGAGAGTCTAAGGGAAAAACACTAACTCCACGAAATCATATATGAAATTAACCCCCAAAGAGAATGGGTATCACCGGAATCACTGAATGGATACCGCCCATAAAGCGTATTTCTATGGTCATCATAATCTTACATGTTTTGGATGCAAAATTCTATATATAATAATTCATCAGTCTATAACGAGGAAGACCGGAGGCGCACTTGCAAAACTGTTCTGGTTGGTGTTATATAGACAAGAACTGCCCTCATCATTCCCGATAAGATTCGTTACTGGAACGTACTTACGTATTGCGTGTGATTTCAATTGTAATATTCTTTGATTATAAATCTTCGCCAAGAAGGAACGTTAGAATATGCGGTTGAGGAACCCTCCGGAACTAGTAGCGTTATCTTCTCTACGCTAATATCATCAAATAAATAATATGAAGAATTATCGGGCTGTAATTCAGGTGGGGCAATTGTCCCCATTCTAATAGTCCTTAGGTTTATACATTTATCAAACGCGCCAATTGTTTTTCCCGGATCATAACTCCTAATATATTTAAGCTGAGAGCCATCCTCGAATTCAACGGTCTTCAAATTAACACATCCACTAAAAGCTCGTTTTCCTATTTCTCGGACACTAGGGGGAATAGTAATGCTTATTAAGTTATTGCATCCGGAGAAAGCATCTTCGTCGATAACAGCCAAATTAGTAAAATATTGCAGTTCGTCAAACATAAATATATCTGTATCTCCCATGAAAACCGTTCCCAAGTTACTAACTTGAGCGGCTTCGACCTTTGATAGTTCATAATCACCATCTGTGTCCCAATTAGAAACACATAACATCTTAACACGGTAATCTGCGAACTTGATGATATCAGGATTTGCAGTAGAATTACTTTTCTGCAAAGTTATCACTGAGCCATCTGGTAAAGTAACGTAACAATTGTCTTTATCCTGCGTAATAGTGATGTTACTACCATCCATCCCATCTTTCCCATCTTTTCCATCTTTTCCGTCTTTTCCTGTAGCCTTGTTAAGTTTTACCCACGTGTTGCCATTGTCGTAAGAAACAAACCAATAGTCGTCTTCGATTTTCAGTCTTGGTGTTATGGCATCCGTTCCATTTTTTCCATCCTTACCATTCGCCCCTTCAGCTTTAATTTTATTACCAGAATCGTCTACAATCCACTCTCCATCTAAAGTCCAATAGTACGTGCCGTCAGCACCCTGTTTAATGCAGATTGACGGCGTATGCCCGTCAAGGCCATTTTGGCCATCAACTCCGTCTTTTCCATCACTTCCATCCTTACCATTGTAAATAAAAATGCTTTTCCCTGACGCAAAAAGAATCGTATAACCTTTATTGTCCGGAAGATCAGTAACACTTACAACAGCATCTCTTTTTTGCAACGCAACGACAATTGCCTGCAATGACGAAATATTAGTATTCATCTCACTACAGAGTATTTCAAGTCGTTCCACGCGAACTTTAAGATCATTGATACTAGACCGAATCTCAGCATCATTGTATTTCTTGCAATTTGCAAACAACAATGTTGCAAGCATCATGAAGACAAAAATTTTTTTCATCATATGTTCTATGTTAACATTATATCTGCTTAGTAATTGTTGGAAGGACTCAGAATAATAGGGCCTTTAATCATTTGACATATTCAATGATATCCTTATATATGTCAATAAAAGCGTTAGGATATTTATTATTGACATTAAGAATGATTTTTTGAATTTGTTCACGTAATACTATCTTCTCCAATTCAGCACACCCGCTTAAATCCAAAGTTTCAACTGAATTATCAAACAGCCATAAATATTTTAGTTTATTATTTTTACTAATGTCTAGCGATTTGAGATTCTTATTATATTCTAAAGACAACCATTCCAAGTTAATACACCCGCTCATATCCAACGTCTCGATTGATGATTTGCTGATTCCCAAGTATTCCAATTCAGTATTATCCCCTAAAGAGATCGCCCTACATGACGTCTTTTTTTCTCCTCCAAACCACAAATCCAAATATTTTAATGATTTATTCTTGCTAACATCTATCGAGTAAAGTCTCGAGCTAAAACAATGCAATGCTATCAACGATGTGAAATACTTAATCTCAGGCATTTCCCTAACTTCAAAGCCGTCCTCGTCATCAATATCAAGTGCTTTGACAGCCTTTGCTTCATTTATGGAAATCTTACCATCCATATTGGCATCAACATTAATTAAATAGGGAATGGTCACTTCATCATTATATGGATTTCCTAGGTCGGTTTCTTTCACAACAAGTAACGCTTTAAGAAAATTCGGGTCTCTGAATTCAATTATATCTTGTCCTGAGAATTTGTCCTTATCTTCTTCACAAGACACTATTGCACTTGCTATTAAAGGCAACATAAAATAATAAAATTTCATAAGGCAGTATAACTAAAGGTGTTAAAAATATGATCTTTTTTTAATTCACTAAGAACTCGACAATCTGTTAATTTCAGCAACAAGAATAACAATAATAACAATTACCCGAGACTCTGGAATACTGTTTCTAATAAAAACCATACTCCAATCTAAGGATACGGCAAGAGTGACAAAGAGTTGTTGATATCCCATCTCATGCTTAAATTTCCCAGATCTCAAAACAAGGCTTAGCAAAACATTTCTTGCAATAATAAAAAGTATCGTGCTGGAAATCAAGTTCATATTTGGTTCATTTGAAATCGTTTTAACGAAAAATGCTTCTGGCGTAGTTCTGTGGCATCTGCATTTATTTACCAATCAGTCAATAGGTGCCTCGTATATAACAATGTCGAAAAACCAGAAAGGTAAACATTGACCTTTAATGATATGGTTTGTTTTATTGGTTTTTATTCATATTTTTGCAGTTATAACTATCACTTACGTGAAGATAACAGGCTGAATAGCAACATAACTATCAATATAATGATAGTTAAATAAAGAAATGACAATGGCTGATTTATATGAATATTCGACACCGGAAATCGTCAGATTGATGGGCACACGTTTCAAGGATTACAGGATGCGCTGCGGGCTCACCCAAAAAGACGTATCGGAGCAATCCGGCATCGGATTGACCACCATTCACAAATTCGAGAGCGGAGTGGCGGACAACCTGACACTGTCGACTTTCATTCTCCTGATGAAAGCCATAGGCCAGATCAATGCCATGGACAACCTTCTTTCGGAACTTCCCGAGTCGCCATATCTGATACGTAAAAATGAGAAAAAAGCACAACGCATCCGCCATTCAAAATAATACAGGAATATGCTGAAGACATTGAAAGTGATACTTTGGAATGAGGAAATAGGCAGGCTGTCGTGGGACGACCGGCGGCGCCTGGCATATTTTACATACAACCCTGAATTCGTCAAGAGAGGCCTGAACATATCACCGATTTCAGCGCCTATTGACAGCGCTGGGGCATTGACACCGATATGGGGCGAAAGCGAAAAGATCTATCAGAAGCTTCCGGCCTTTGTCGCAGATTCCTTACCCGATGCCTGGGGCAATCAGTTGTTTGAGCTATGGCGCCAGCAGAACCGGCTTTCAGGTGCGGACATCAATCCGCTTGACAAACTGGCATTTATCGGCAGACGCGGAATGGGAGCATTGGAATTCCTGCCGGAAGTGCCTCTTGAGCGGAAATCAGACAAGATTGACATAAAATCATTGGCCGACTTGGCCGAGCGCATCTTTGCGGACAGGGAGAACGCCAGAATCCTTCCGGAAGAATCCATCACCATGCAGTCCTTATTGACAGTAGGGACTTCCGCAGGAGGGCGACAGCCGAAGGCAATCATTGCCATCAACCGGAAGACAGGAGAAATCCGCAGCGGACAGATTTCCGGAATGGAGGATTTCGGCTATTACCTGTTGAAGTTCGGAAATTCCGAGTACAGTTCAGCGGAATTGGAAATGACTTATTATGAGTTGGCCGGAATGGCCGGCATCCGCATGATGCCTTCGGAGTTGTATTCTGCCGAGGGAAACAATCATTTCCTGACCGAACGCTTCGATCGCGATGGGAGCAAGAAGGTACACACACAAACATTGGCAGCGATAAACCCCGATGCCGACAGTTATGAGCAGCTGATAGCGACTTGTCGCAAACTACATCTTCCGGAGACCGATTGCCAAGAGGTTTTCCGCAGAATGGTGTTCAATGTCCTTGCGAACAACACTGATGACCACAACAAGAATTTCTCATTCACAATGACTGAAGACGGCTCGTGGAGATTATCTCCGGCATACGACATCACATACGTCATAAACAGGGGCGGATATCTGCCGAATGAGGAGCATTGTATGTTTATACGCGCGAAGCTTAGCGGTTTCACCCGTGGAGACATCATTGATTTTGCCCGCGACAACGGCATCCGCAGGCCCGATGCCGTCATTCGCGATGTCGCATTTTCACTGAAGAATTTCCGCACGGTAGCATTGAAAAATGGCGTAGCGGAAGAATGGATCGGTCGTGTCGAGAGTACGATTGTTGAGCATTTGAGAGCATGGGGCGAGTGGGATGAAGATGGAAAGCGCGCTCCCGTCACAATCAACGGGCATGAGCTCAAGGATATTCGACTGGAAGAGACCTACAAAGGCAACTATCATTTGTATGCCGTAATTGACGGATGCGAACGCAAGTTTGTCATCAGCAAGAACAAAGAGGAGTTCTCTCTGATAAAGAAAGCAGGCGTCTCAAACATTACCGACGAACAGCTGAATATGATGGCTTGCAAGTATTTCAAGTTGTGAGTTTTGGATGTTTCATGTGTCGTTTTGCCAAAGTCTTTAGTTTTAATGTTGAATAGGAGTGCGAAAGTCGATGACCGTCCACTTGGATGGAAAACCAGACAAGACAGCGACAGCTGAGACATCAAAAAATCCACAAGAGTCAGAGGTGATTCCATTTTTGCGGAGCAAATATGATGGAACATAAGCAGAGAAATCATGCTCAGTCACAAAGCCATAAAGACCATTCTTTCCCAACGAGACTTTAAGACGGCCAGACGTTATTTCTTTTTTGAGGCCGTAAGAATCTCCCGTATTGTCCTCAGACATGCTTATTACCTTCCACGATAATTTTCCAGTTTCTTTGTGTACTTTACTCATGTACTTCAGGCTAAGGATGTCTCCAACATTCGGTCTAAGTTCTGTATCCCTGTAATACACTATTGACGTTTTTCCGGACAATGATATAACATGGAAAAGTTGCTTATTTTCATTGACGTTATCAACAATGGCATGTTCAATCGGCAAATCCGAATAAACAAATTCAAGAGATTTAGGCAAATAGCACCTATATAACTCAGTATTATCACGATTAGGATTCCCCAGCGGAACCCCCAACGTTTCCAGTTTAGACATGAGTTCATTATACTTCGCATTGGGATTCCACTGACGGGATTCATAAAGTTTATGATATTTGCCCAATTCAATAGCAGCAGCCTCTGGCCTTTCGAGTTTTAAAAAAGTATCGGCCATTGCGAGACGCACATTGCCAAGAAACTCATCTTTATTTTTTAAGGTAAGAGCCTTTGACAGAAGCCCGGCCCGAATAGCCATATCAGACTCACAACATGCAGCCTCATACCAAAGATAGTATTCAGGATTCGGCATTTTCAATTGCTGGCGATAAATTTGAGATGCCGCCGGTTTATTCCCAGACAATATATATAAAATAGCTCTTTGACGCAAAGACCACCTATCATCCTCTAGAGCAAACTTATCAAAAACATTTGAAAGCCACTCTATATCAGTACTATCTTTAGTGCGTTTAACATCTGAAAGGCATAACGACATCGCTTTCGCGGCCAAAGACCGAAAAGTAACATTTCTGCCATTAATTTCTTTAGTCTCTGTCCTAAGATCCTCACTTCGCAGATTATCAGGATCCCACTTTTTAAAGAATTGCAAAAAATCAAACTGTTCATGTTCTTTATATGAAAGATAGTTTTCCGCAATCATGAGGATTTGAGAATGAAGCAAAGATGGCCGCTCTACAGGAAGAGACAAATACGCTGTCAGAATTTCATTCATTTCCGAAACAGGTATGGAAGTCAATTCTTTTTTCAGATACCTGTAAATAATCCAGCCATACGAGGTAGCATTACTGATAGATAAATCTGACGACGGCAATGATTTTGCTCGATCATAGGCCTCCCTTTCATTTCCCGCTTTGCTCATTCGTTCCAATTCACCCCAGACAGATAATCGTTGCCGATAAAAATCTATCTGCGAAACAAGAATATCCGCATACATATCTCCACCTTTCATTCCGAGAGAATCCAAAAGTCGAAACCTCTCTTTTGCAGATACGATATCGTTATCTTCAATATTCTTCTTGCATAACGAAACCAATACCCAAGCCAATGCCTTCTTCACATCTTCATCCGACTCATATTGACCATATAACTCATATGCAAGATTATAGGCCTCTTCCAACTGCCCCGATTTTCGCAATTGATATATTTCACTTACTTTTTGCATACTCTTCAATCTTATTTAAGAGGGTCATCAATTTCAAATCATTTTGACCTGAAGTTGAATGAGGGATCACACTCGTCACAATGCCCTTCGAATTTATAAAAACATCCAAATATGATTTACCATCAGTTTCCAAACAGTACACCACCTTATATGCTTCAGCGTACTCTTGCACATTCACAATAGTCACGTTGACACTCTCACATGCACTTTGAACCAATTCATACACGGGCAACATCTCAGTTGAAGGTGAGTACTTTTCTATAATCCTTCCACTTGGTTCAGAATTGAGCAGTTCCAAAACCATGTCGATTTCCGGACCGTTAGACACCGACGTAAACGGCCTGAATATCTGCGACTTATTGTATATCGCATCAAAGCTGTAGTCTCCCCCAGTGCAATGAATCAAATAAATTTCACGATATGGCTTACTTTTAACCTCGTTTATCGTAAATTCCGTGCCCGCCAAACGGTTTTCCACATCTTCACGTTTCTCAGCCAAAGTCATCGGTCGATTCAGAATCTTTTCCGACATTTTAGGATAGCCGTTGACTTTAATTACAGACTTGATTTCAAGTTGAGAAAACTTATTCTTCCGAGGTGTTCCTATCATGTACAATCTGGTCCTCGCTCTCGTAATGACCGTATAATCCCATCTAAGGGTAGATGTATCAAGACCACGTCGTCCATCAAAATCGACAAAGACCGTTCCCCACTCTCCTCCTTGAGATTTATGACCAGTCACCGCATAACCATATTTCACTCTAACAGCTGTATAATACTCATCACGCATCAATGCTTCATTAAATTCTTCCGACCCTGGTTTAAGTTTACTATGCCTAATTACAAAATCCACATACATAGCGCGATTAATCAGATTTTGCTGCAAAACATATTCATCAGTCAAAAGTGATGCAAACAACATCGTCTCTAATCTCTCTCCGTTATCAAGCAATAGTTTCACACGATAGAAACGCAATTCAATTATGTGTTCTTTAACACCTGAAGCCCCATTCTCCCGCAACGTAATATGACGAGATTCACATGGAGAACAGACCTCTTCAACTTTCGCAAAATCACCATTCATCAATTCAACCCCAACATGGCTATAATTATTCTGGACTATCATCAGTCTTTCACCATTGACAACTTCCGGAGCATTCTCTCCATAAAGGATTTTCCTGGCACCGACGTTATATTCAGCAACTTTTTTATTTGAATACGCGATGAAAATCACGCTCTTTCCCATAGAGTAATCGAATACAAATTGTCCCAAGGCTTTATCCGCACCAATCGTTTCAAGTTCCCCCGGTTTTTCATCAATTATAAATTCGCATCTATCTTCAGAATTCAACAACTCCCGAATTTTCATCGACTCTGACAAAATAATACTATCAGAGCCTTGTCTGACAACTTCAGTCAAAACATATTCCTCCGCATCGCCCTGAGGAAATGACGACAAATCCAATGCAGATGACTTAGACTCCCCTACTGGAGGAAGCTGCAGCGGATCCCCGATAAATATGATTTTCGACCCTGGTGTACTTGCAAGATATGTCTCAAGATCACGTAAAATCGAACCAGACCCGAACGCGAACACTTCATCTCTCATTGTGCATGACTGCACCATCGATGCTTCATCGACAATAATCAGTCGAGGTTTCATACCAGCATCCAAGTCTAAAGGGAAATAGAATTTCAATTTTGCGGTGCAAATCGCCTCTGATTTAGACGATATGTCATCATCCATCTTCACTTCAATTGACGATAGGCGGTATATTCCCCGATGTATTGTCGTCGCCGGAGCATGTGCTTTTTCCGCAAGGACCTTTGCAGCTCTACCCGTAGGCGCCATAAGTTTCACTTCGTAACCAACAGCCGCATTCAATATTTCAGGCACAATACTAGTCTTTCCTGTGCCAGCATAACCCTTGAGCAGAAAAAAGCGTTTGTCACTTTTAAGAAATTCCGAGATTCGCTCCAATGCGACTTTTTGTTGTTGGCCAAGTATCTTCATAACAATGTTATCTAGAAAAATAAAGTGTTTTTCGTATGTGTAATAATGTCCATATCAACTGTTTTGCCTATAACCTTCATCATCCTGAGATAATCAGTTGACACAGGAAGGACAATTATACTATCCTCATTATCATACAATGCCTGTATCTCAGCGAGATCATTTTTTATTCTAGAGTAGGAGTCAATCGGCAAATCAGCAAGAAAAATGGATCTTTGCACACGAGAACAACCTTCCCGAATCAGGTACTTGCACACAAGCCGCCTGACCTTATTGCTCTCGATATCATACATTACAAAAAGCAGCATTCTATCCTGACGCTTTTTTCTGGATTCAGTCAATCCCAGAAGGTCCTTAATTCTATCTTCAAGAGGGGATAACGAATCGCAGGTTTCTTTAGTCTCAACTTTCGGACTTCCGCCAATACCTGACTCAAGAAGTTTCTTTGCTTGCTCTGCAAGACTGAGGGGCGGTCTTTTCTTTCTCGGCATATTTACCTCTCATCAATAAATGCCCTAACAGTGTCTGCTAGAAGAACATTTAATGTTCCATCGGTACCTGTCTTTGGGGAGACCACCACAGAAAACCCACGTTTGCCATAAAACAAATTAATCTCCGCAGTTTTAAATCCAAGTTTCGCTCTGATTTTCTTTCCATATTGAATGTTGATTATTTCAGATATCATGAACCCGATATCACTGACATAATTACTCAGTTCTCCTTGTATTGTATCCAGAATTGCCGGCACGAATACCGGCCTCTCCACGGAGACTCTCTTTGTCTTCATATTTAAAAGGTCTCGAATCCGTCCCATCGCATCATCATCAGGTTCCCGAATTTCCACCGCATTACCATACGGGACTGCAACATCTGTCAATGTGGAAATATTCTCCTCAATTTCCTTCTTTTGCATGAGCAACACCGAGGAATCCTCCATATCTATCATTTCAGACATATCAACGGGGTCAGCACCCGGATTATAATACGCAGAAGAATCAACACTCATGAAACAAGCCCGCGCAACATCACTTGTCCGGACATCCATTACCTGCTGGAGATTGTATCGGAGACTGAAATCATAAACAAACTTCTTGTAAAACACCGAGTACACTCCGGCATCATAACACCGGTCCTTGAGTTTCATTATAACTTTCAATCCATCCTCTCCAGGAGACAGGAAACACATCATTGTTCTCGAGTCCGACTCAATCTTTCGTCTTAAATCATCAACAATCATCCCCTTTTCACAAATATGATCGATATCCATGATGAAATATTGAGTAAAAGCGAAGTTCTTCGTATTACGGAAGGGAGGATTGAATGACGCACAAACAAAATATGGAAGTTGTTGTTTCAACTGCACATATTGTGATTCATTGATTTGACGGACAATCCTCAACTGCTTGATTCTCGACAAGAACTCCGGCTTTGGATAGCGCAAAGCATTGAAAAGATACTCCGGAGTCACTTTTTTGAGAGGTTCAGAGTTATTGCGAACATTAGATCCAACTAAGAACATAACTATGCATATTTTTTGAAGACCTGCGCTAAGTTTTGAGCATATAACGTCATCTGGGTTATACGACTTCTCTGAACACCTTTTTCTTCAACAACTTCATCCAGATAGTCATTGACAGACTGTATCAGGACTCGCCGTCCCAGAGGCTCCAACCAACAAGAATTGTCATCATTGACAGAATAATGCTCGTCTGTAACAACATTCTGACACAACAAAGAGAAAACCACATAATCCACCCAAACCCGGTACAATTCAATAACATCGTAAACAAGAACAGGCCTATTGTAATCATCCCTATGCATAACCCCCACATAGGGATCAATACCGGCTTTTATCAATGCGCTTTCGATTTTTCCGTACAATAAGCCGTAGCCATAATTAAGCATCGCATTGGCAGGATCCATCGCAGGATGCTGAGTGCGCTTTTCAAACCGATATTTTTCAGGGAGAAAAACATTTATAGTATCGAAGTATATCTTCGATGCGACACCTTCCCATCCTCGCAGCGTCGCCGAAATATCATTGACAATTTCCCCTTCAAGTGTCGCAATCTTATTCTTATAATCCTCAAGTCTATTTATGTTCTTGTCAATGATATTTTGCAACCGCATATCTCCATCAGTGTTCATCATCAACAACATAGCCTGCTGATTTTCTATCTTTCTGGTAATTATTCCCTTAATCCATTTTACCGCTTCGTTTCCAAAGGAAAAAGAGAGTTGGCCTTTTCTGATTGTGGATACCGAACCATACTTGGGACTCCATATTCTCCCCATTACATTTCCAGCCTTATCCATAAAGACAACCTCGATTTCATTTTCCATCGCAAGCAGCACTGCATCGCTTGAAATCTGTGCGCCTTTTCCTACTTGGATAGAGCGGATACCAGCAACAGGTATTCGCTGATTTCCATCGTGATTTCGTATGACAAATCCATCATTATCCCTAGACAGACTTGTTCCGAATGTATTGAGCACAAGTTCCATAACTATCAGTATTCCCGGAATTTCACAAATCTAAAGGTTACCTCCCGCTTATTGTCACCTAAATCTTTAACCTCGCGTTTAGTAGTGGATGCAACGCAGCGGACACCTAAACCCTGCAATTTCTTTATCAATGAGAATGACAATGTCTGCTCGCCCATCAGATGTACTGTAGCCTCATGTCCTTCCGCCTTCATCAAGATTTTCCTCAACTCGGAATCAGCGATTTTTTCAATATCGGCTTCATCTTTATCCGGGTCAATGCCAATGAACGGAATATCCACCAACGTTTCCGCATATTTCTTTGCAGCGGAGACCTGCTCATCAGACCACTCTGAGATAGGATGATTAGTGTAGTTAATGAATATTTTCGGAAGGTTATATTCAATAACCGGGTCAGACAACTCCATATCAAAAACAGGCAAGCATTTGTCAATTGTTTCTTCAAACTCCTTCACAATACTTTTTATAGAAATATTATCAATGAAACCACCATGATTCACAGCGTTGCGCTTCGCTGTCAATTGTGAATACCGACTTCTCACATCATCAATCCAATCAAGACTAAATATGGCTTTTGTTAATGCCCGATTTTCCGCTAAACTCCCCATCCACTTACTCTCATCTTCTCGTTTTGATTCAGGAAGACCAAGAATTGATGACCAATAATCCCGATATTGTTTTCTACGACTTCGTCTCTCGTCTCCCGTATTGCCTGGATACGGATTATAGTTATCAAACTTCTCACACATCAGAGTCACTATACTTTCCTGACACAAAGTATATCCTTGCGGAATTAACTGATATCTTTTACACCATCGCAAAGCAGATTTAAGGTTGTCCAGAGAATCACTGTGATACTCTCGCAACAAATCAATAATATTGATGATTATCGTTTTCAATGGCTGAGGCATATCATTCCGCCGAATTGTCCTTCTATAGTTTTGAATTTGAATGGCTGATCTTGCCGCAACAATCTCACGTCCTCTGCAAGTTTCTATCTGATTAGTAAATTCTTCGAGATTCCGCACAAACTGAGTCAAGCCAGTACTCTCCGACGGATTGTATCTGCCAGATGATTCAACATCAGCCATAACATTTTCAATTACACCTGAAACTCTTCCTGTTTTAACAAAAGCAGCGGCGGCAGATGTCCAATCCTGAAGGGCATTCAACGACATAAGATTCATTATCGGTTTTTCGGCGCCAGGAACTTCAAAATTACCATATGAGATATAGGCGATCTTGACGTTTTTCAAGAACTTGGCATAACTTCCCAAGACAAGCACCAGCATAGGCAGATACCTGAAAGCGTGAGTCAAGTCGAAATATAATTCATCCCCATCCTGTAAACAGCCGTATATAGTATTGAAGATATCCCACATCTCATTCTCATCTTTGCCATCCTTAATCTTCACGGATTCAACTGTACACGGCAGAGACATGTCGTACAAAACCTTCTTAAGGCCATAATATTGTTCGCTCTCCTTGGATCGCTGGTTTGTTCTACAATTATCTTTGACTATCCAGTTATCAGTCTCGGATCTATCCGTAATGAACACATACGCACGATCTTCTGATGTCCACTCTTTCGCGCCAATTTCATTTAGTGTAGCTTCCTGGATAAAACGAGTTTGAGTTCTCGTATTGACACCGACGTATGTACACTCCGAATAAAAACCAGTTCCAAGAACTGACATGAAAACCTTTCTAGCCATTGTTACTTAGTATTAGAAACACCCATAATAGTGTTAAGTTTCGCAAAAAGAGCCTTCTTCCTTTCAACTGCTGGCTTACCATCCAAGCTAAAATACTCTATGCCATTGGTCTCACATTTTTCGATTGTCTGAGCGTCCATAGACTCAAGAGAAATGAACATTGCTTTTGAACTTAATCCTCCATAATTTTTTACCGCAGATCTGAATTTGTCTATATCTGTCTTATCAAAAATCTTCGTCTTGCACTCAACAAACAGCAGTTTATAACCCACATTCACAATAATGTCAATTTCATTCTTCGGCGTATTGTTCCGATACGGGAAGACTGAATTAAGCCATATATCCTTAGCCTCCGGCCATGAATCCAAGCATTTTGCGACTTCATATTCAAACCAACCTGAAGATACAACCATATCAAAGGCATGCGGAGACTGAAATGCCACCGTTTCAGAATTTCCTAATCTATTAATAAACGTCAATTTCACTTTTTGCTCAGGACCTCGAATATCCCAAGAGATCTCCGACTGTGACTGATTGTCTACGATCGTGTCCAACTTATTATTTTGATAACGATTCTTATTGTCCTTTTTAGGGATAGTCAAATCATTAAAAATCTTCTGATATTTTTTCCTACACCTCTTAATTTCCGGCAAGATTGAGATATCTTTCTCGTCATATGATGTCAAATCCACATGCTTTACAGAAGAGGCTTGATTCGATTCAAGAATCTGATTAAACTCAAGTATCTGACGTATTCCGCCATCAAGAGGTTTTGCCATTCTTGAGGTAAGATCGCTGATATTATGTATCATGCAACTCTGATCGACAAAGAAAAGCGACAAATTAGAATACTCGAAAGCTAACATTGAAAACATAAAGCCCCATGGCTTGGAACCGCCAGATATATTAGCTTCAATACGCCAGTCTTTATATTCTGCCAATAAGCCATCAATTCTATCCTTCATCTTAGGGAAGTCCCATGCGGGCAATTCAAACAAAATAGTATTATCCCGGTCTATGTATCTGGCAATAATTTCTGCGATTGACTTGGTCTCTGCAGAATGAATAAGGATAAACTTATCCGCATCACTTTCTCGAATACCAATATATATCGGCATGGTTTGAGCACCAACTAGCGCGATATGTAATTTTCCCATATACAATTATTTATTTGTTATTATTCCAAAGCCCAAACTGACACCCTTACCTAAGCCGACATACTGCGGCAAAGAGACATTGGTTCTGAAAACAACGTCAAAGCCCAACATTTTCACATTTTTAAACTTATAATGCTCCATCTTCTCGATATCCACAAGATTGACCTCAACCTCTGAATCGAAAAATACTCCTACACCTTTAGCAAACGAAAGAATATTGCCGATTAATAATCGCTCCAGCAAAGCGCACTTTTCCTGCAGACTCTCCAAAGAAGAGAACAACTCATAGTTATCCTGATTCAGTGGCAGCCATCGAGACAATTTATATGTGTTACTTATATCATTGATATCATTGACCTGAACCACCGACTGAGACATAGGCATGCCAGTAATATTGAAGACTGCGGAACGACGGCCAATTTGAATTTTTCCTCCAGCACCAGACAAGATTTTTCCTATCGATTCAGCACCTTCGCCCACAAAAACAATTGAAGCTTTATGGTCGATTATCTTATACTGAACACGAGGATACAGATATCTGAATCCCTCACTTTCGTGATCATGAAAATCCACATTATCGGATCCGGCAACACGAATCATGGCCCCACGAAACAGAGGGACTTCTTCTTGTTTTAAATCAATGTCAGTGAATAGAGTAAAGACATTCAGCATATTGTCAGTTTGCATAGTTTCAGTTTATTACAAAACCAAATATATGACTTTTTTTTCAAGTATAACCTCATCATCTGAAAAAGTTTTGGTTCATATTTGGTTCATTTTGCAAATCGTTTCAATTTTCCGAATTTGCATATTGGATTTCTATTAATTTTCGGATAAATTTGAAGCGTGCGTTTTATACAACCACGCTTAGTAACAAATTTAAATTACTGACCATGAGCAAATTTCTATATGGAGCCGCTGTCCAGGGAATACAGAGCTTCATCTTCCAGACCAACACCCTGAGAGAGATTGTCGGAGCCAGCGAACTTGTCGAGGAAATATGCACCAAGATGTTCGCCGAACAGTTAGGAATCAGCATAACTGAACTTGACAAAGATGAAAATGCCATTATCAATGCTGCCGGCAACATCAAATACATATTTGACAATGAGGACAAGTGTAAAGAAGTCTTCAGAGAGTTTCCGAAACGAGTTCTGGAAGCCGCTCCAGGAATAACTATCAGCCAGGCTGTAATAGAACTTCGAGATGTTACTAATCTGTCTGACGCACTTCACAAATTAGAAATCCGTCTCCGCGAAGAAAGGAACATGCCAATGCAGTCTCTCACATTAGGGCTTATGGGCATACAACGCTCTCGTGAAACGGGCCTGCCAGAAAGATATCATATGAGCAATCCGGAAGACTATTGCGACGAAGGGACATTCCGCAAGCGCAAGGCCGCAGACACATATTCTCTGCTAAAGAAAGCCATAGGAGAAGAAATGCCAGACATGGTTAATATCACTAACCGCGTGGATGGTTTCACCGACACTAATGACTGGATAGCCGTCATACACGCAGATGGCAATGGACTTGGGCAAATCGTCAAGGCCATCAGTGAAAACGACTCGTCCGGTAGAGATTTCCATACGTTTTCTTCATTGCTAAATCAATCGACTATCGATGCTGCAAAATCAGCGGCTGGCAGAGTCTTCGGAAATGTCATCAAGAATGGGACTGACCTTCCTTTCAGGCCAGTCGTTTTGGGTGGCGATGACCTCACCGTCATAATAAGAGGCAGTTTGGCAATGCCTTTTATCCAGAACTATCTTAAGGACTTTGAAGAGTTCACCAAAGAGAATTTCGAGGCGCTCGCAGAGAAATATGCAGTTCTCAAGAATGGTCTGACAGCCTGCGCCGGCATTGCATATGTAAAAGCCTCATTCCCTTACTACTATGCATACAACCTGGCCGAAGAATTATGCGCCGCTGCAAAGAAAGACTCCAATCGCGAGAAATCATGCATAATGTTCCATAAAGTTCAAGACAGTTTCGTTGAGTCCTACGAAGATATAACGAAACGTGAACTCACCACACCTGAAAGACATTCATTCAAATATGGGGCATATTACCTGAATGATACTCCTGACAGATGGACAATAGCCTACCTGAGTGAAAGGGCGAATAATCTTGACAGTAAGGATGGAAATGCTTTAAAATCAGACATCAGACAGTGGCTCTCAGCAATGATGGAGCCAAATGGACTCGGAAAAGCAAATCAGATTCTCGACAGGATTAAAGAAGTCAATACTTCAATGAAAAACGAAGCTGAGACTCTGACTTCTTGCCGCACCTTCACAGACCAGAATGGTTCTAAGCACAACATTTATCCCGCATATGATGTTTTGTCATTGCATTCTATAATCTACCAGCAAACGAAATAACTCAGAACTATGGATATTACATACACAATCGAGTTCTTCTCATATTGGCACTGCGGATCCGGACTTTCAGCCGGAGCCGATGTAGATTCATTGGTCATAAAAGACGCCAAAGGAATGCCTTTCGTGCCAGGTAAAACTATCAAAGGACTTATCAGAGAAGCTGCCGAAACATTGAACAACCTTGCGCCTGACAGATACCCTTCACAAGAAATCATTGACAATATTTTTGGCAAGAGAAGCGAAACAGCGGAAATCCCACAGATTGGCAAGGCGTTCTTCTCAAATGCAGAATTCCCGGCCACCGACTACGATGCCATTATCAATGCAAATGCACAGAATTATCTGTTTGAAGCTGTCGCCTCCACAGCTATCGGTGATAACGGAATTGCCATCAATCATAGCCTCAGAAAAACACAGGTCACACTTCCTTGCACTTTAGAAGGACATATTCTTAACATTCCGGATGAAGATGATAAGACCAAGAAACTGTTTGAGGATAGTCTCGCATTCATAAAACGCCTTGGCGAAAACAGGAATCGAGGTCTCGGCAGATGCAAGTTCACCATTAAATCCATCTGACTATGAAGACATTAAAATATAAATGCACTCTGTTATCAGATATAATTCTGACACAGAATGCCGGCACCAAGACACAACAAGGAACACTTGACTTCATCCCGGGAAATGCATTTCTGGGAATCGCCGCTTCCAAGTTATATGGCACACTCTCGCAAGAAGAGTCTCTGGAGATGTTTCACAGCGGCCACGTCAGATTCGGTGACGCACATCCATTGTCTGGCAACATTCGTTCGTTAAGAATTCCTGCTGTCTATTATTATAAAAAAGGAGAAAATCTTTTCGACGATGGAGCATATATCATGTACGAATGGAATCCAGGTGACGCTCAGCCAAAACAGTGCAGAAACGGATTCTACACCTTTGACAATGATTCTGCCATAGAAATCAAAACAGACAAATCTGTTGCAATAAAGTCCGCATATGACAGAGACAAGCGCAGGTCAAAGGACGAGCAGATGTATTCGTATGAATCCCTTCGCAAAGGGCTTGAGCTCGGCTTCGAAGTGGAGATTGACAATGACAGTTATGAGAAAGCCATAAATGAAGCGCTAATAGGTAAAAGACACATCGGTCATTCCAAGACATCACAGTATGGACTGGTAGAAATTACGGCAGATGAAGAGTTTGATACTTTCAATTCCAAAGAAGCCGGAACGGAAGAGTTTGCCACAGTTTATGCAGATGGCCGTCTCATCTTCATTGACAAAGATTCAGGCGTGCCTACTTTCCAACCGACAGCCGAAGACCTCGGATTTGAATCCGGCGCAGAAATTGACTGGGAAAAGTCTCAGATCAGGACATTCCAGTATGCGCCATGGAATGCAAAACGACAAAATCCTGACACGGACAGATGCGGAGTAGAGAAAGGCAGTGTATTCGTAGTAAACCTGAAGAAAGGGACACACTCCCCTTCCGACTCCAGATATATCGGGGCCTATCAATGCGAGGGTTTCGGGAAAGTGATATACAATCCGGCCTTCTTGGAAAGCGATAAAGATGGAAGAGTTCCTATAACGTTCACCAAGAGCGAAGCGGACAAAGGCACAAGGAGTGAAGATATATTTATACCCGCTAATTCGTTAAATACTTGTTTGTTACAAGTACTGAAATCACGTATGCTATCAGACCATCAGAATGAGAATTACAAGATTGTCAATGATATGGTTAGGGAGTTATTACCGACATTCAAGAAAAACGGCGAGCAGTTCGCCTCCCAGTGGGGATATATAAGAAATCTTGCGGAAAGGTCATCTGACTTTGACAAGTTCTATGGTGACTTACAGGAATATCTTAACCATGGCGTAGCCAAAGATAAATGGGAATTCAAGAAACAAGAGCTATATACCCAGATAGATAACCTGATAAAGAATGAAAAGGTCAACGACGCCAACTGGAGATATATCATGATAAATCTTTCGGCAGAAATGGCTAAAAAATGTAAACAGAATTGATTATGTCAAACACAACAATATACGATGCTCGGCTTCAGGCACATGTCGTACTCGAAGCTGAAACTCCATTGGTCATAGGTTCCGGAAGAAAGACAATGCTTACTGACGCTGCCATTCTAAAGGACGTCAATGGCTTACCATATATACCTGGAACAAGCATAGCAGGTATTCTCAGCCATGCTTTGGACGAAAAGACAAAGGGCACTTTCTTCGGCGTCAAAAGTACCTCCAAGGAAAATGACAATGATTCCAAAGGCTCAGACATCATTTTTAGTGAAGGAAAAATCATTGACTTAAAAGGCAATGTCATTGACGGGATATCCAACCTATCTGATACTGACTTTTCGAACAGATTCAAACGCTTGCCCAAGCGAAATCACGTCTGTTTAACCGATAAGGGTGTTGCAAAGAATGCCGGAAAGTTCGACGAAGAGGTCATATACAAAGGCTGCAGATTCGCCTTTGATATAGAATTGGTTGCCAAATCCGGCGACCTTGATTCCGCAAGTTCATTTTTCAACGAGGTCCTTTCTTCGTTATATTCCTCAACCTTCAGAATCGGCGGTGGTACGCGAAATGGTTTCGGTAAAATGAAAGTCCATGAAATCAAGAAGAGGACTCTTATCTTGAGCAATGAATGTGACCTGGACAAGTACCTGAATTATTCCTCAAAACTATCCTCAAATTATGCCGACTGGGAGGCATTCGAAAAATCCTCCACAGATGCGGGATGGATAACATATGAACTGACATTGACTCCTGTCGATTTCTTTTCCTTCGGAGCAGGATTTGGGGACAAGGTAGTAGATGACATTCAAGTACGGGAAGAGTGTATAGAATGGAACGACAAAAACGAAGGTACTTTCAAGGAAAAATACTTGATTCCTGCGACATCATTGAAAGGAGCCATCGCCCATAGAGTTGCATTTTATAGCAACCTTAAAAAGGGCAAATATGCAATGCAAATTCCTGCAGAAGAATTTGATAATTATTCTGGAGGAATGAACACAGCCGTAGGGCAGCTTTTCGGATACCAGAAAGATAAAGAAGACTTACGACGCGGAATATGCATTTTCAACGATTTATTCGTAGAAAAGAACGAAAAAAAGGAAAAAGTGTTCAACCACGTCAGCATTGACAGATTCACCGGAGGAGCTATCGATGGTGCACTCTTCTCAGAGAAAGTAATTGACGGTAGAGACCTGAAGCTCAAAACCACAATTATGGTAAAGGATACCGGAGAAGAAGGCCTAAATAATGCTTTAGAATGTCTTGAAAGAGCGCTCAAGGACATTGATTTAGGCACATTGACCTTCGGAGGAGGAAGCGGACGCGGTCATGGCACATTCAAGTGTTCAATCATTAAAAACGGACAAATGCTATGAGTATAAATATTCAATTGAGAAATGCACAGGGCTATCTCTGGTATAGTGACCAGACAGAGCCGAGGACATTCATTGACAAAGATATCGAACTCCATCTCGATGAAAAGATAAATCCTTTCGTAATTGAAGGACAACTTTACTCAGATGAAGAGAAGAAGTCTATCTGCATCAAATTCATTGACGGAAAATATATTGTTAAAACTTATGATTTCAACGCCCGTAGATTCATCGCTCCGGATTCAGCAGTTATGACAGAGGGCGGAGTGGAGCAATATATTGCCAACAGCAGGCTTAATCTATCCCAGCCGCTGAACTTCATTCGCGTCTGGAGAACAGTAAAAGATAACATCAATGACAATTGGGACACCCTACGTCCGACGGGACTGGTATTCAAGGGGTTCGGCATCAAAATAAAAGGAGGCGATCATGATTAAAGCACCATATAACTTTGTTCCTCTCGAGAATAGAGCATTCTACCCATCATGGGCGAATCAAATTTCACAAGACATTCCATTTGAAGATGGCGTGAGCGGCAGCATTGAATATACTATTGAAGCCGAGACTCCGATATTCGTCAGAAATGGTTATACTGACAGAAAGGATCCCGACACGAAATTCAGTCAAACACCTAATGGACAATATTTTATTCCTGGCACGTCCATCAAGGGAGAGATTCGTAATGTACTCGAAATTCTCAGTTTCGGAAAAATGACACAGGTGCAGGACGCACGATTTGGCATCAGGGATCTTAGCAACAATCCTGAAGGAAGATTTTATAGACAAATAATACAAAACGTTCATTGTGGCTGGCTATATAAACAGCTTGCCGAAGATGGTTCGGAAGAATATCTTATCAATGATTGCGGAACCCCAGGTCGAATAGCGCCGGAGGTAATCGACGAGCATTACGGCACAGCATTGGCCGCATTCGGACAAAATCTTGCACTAAACAGACAATATGCAGATAATGACGATGAGGAAAAATTACGCTCCGCATACAATAAATACGAGAATATTTTGAACATCAGTTTAGAAAGCCAAGATATTGAAAAGCGTTTATCCGGAATTTTTTCTACGGTGCCAGATAATTACAACAGGATTATTGCAGATTTTAGCTCAAATGGAAAGAAAGGATGCATTGTAGTAACTGGGCAACCAAGTAGAAGAGAGCCAGAACGCAGGAGAGGAAAATACTACGAATTTGTATTTTTCGAATCAAACACTAATGAAAAGGTAGAATCACAAATCATTGATGATTTTATAACGATTCACAAAAACAATTATGACTATAAAAACATTTGGAAGCGATACTTAAACGAAGGTAAACGCGTTCCTGTTTTTTTCATGAGAAGAAATGGCAATTTAGGTCCTATCGATGCGATTGGACTCGCATACATGTTCCGTATTCCGACAGCAAACTTCATAAAAGGAGCCATCCCCATAGAATTACAAAGCAATAGAAGAAAAGATCTTGCCGAATGTATTTTCGGAACTGCAAAAGAATCTTTAAAACAGTTGAAGGGTCGAGTTAACATTTCCCATGCCTTTGCATGCGGCACGCCTAATAAATGTGGCATTGTTACTACCGTATTAGGCAGTCCTAAACCGTCCTATGGGCCTCTATATGCAAGTAGCGGCACTTGGAATGACGCCAATGCACAAATCAAAGGAAGAAAACGATATCCTGTACGAACAACCCTCCTTCCACCAAATGAAGGTACCGACTCTCAGACATGTAAATTTATACCACTTGATCAGGGCACGTCATTTAAAGGCCGTATCACATTCCATAATCTCAAGGAGTGTGAACTTGGTGCGTTGATTGCAGCATTGACATTCAATGGACACCCGGACTGCTGCCATTCTATCGGTGAAGCAAAACCGCTTGGATATGGTAAAGTAAAGATCAGCATTGATAAACTTTCAGTTATTTCCATAAAAGACATTTTCGCCAAGACTGATGATCCGACTCAACAGGAAACTGATTACTACTTTAATAAATTTAAAGATGTGATGACAGAGAATATTGGCACAGGATGGGAAAACTCAAATTCCATCCGCGAGTTATGCGCTATGGCAAGAGGTATAGATGCAACCGTCAATAACAATAATTTCTCGTACATGCGTATGTCTATAAATCGAAACGAGAATGAATTTGCTTTGAACAGGACAGTAAATAACGAGAACTTACCTCTATTTAGCGACATTCTTAAACCTGAAACAAACGAGACACAACAGATTATTGATAATCCTAGTACGACTAGAAAGTACAAACACGAAGTTGATGAACGTATTAAGAAAAATGATACTGTGTATGAATGCTTAGAGTTGCTTCCTCTTCTAATCAAAAAGCATGACCTAGATTCTGCAGAAGAACGTCTTGCTGTATTAAATGAATCTACTGACATCAAAATAAGGAAGCAAGCTGATATGTATAAGTCTCAAATCGATAAAACACGAGAAAATGATTACAGCACATCTCGTGATGAAGTTGTAAATGCTTTCAACGAGACTGCAATTACTGTAAATGGACTCACTGGTCAATTGAATGATGAGGACAGAAACAACATCATACACAGAATTGAGCAGCATATGACTTCATTTAAAGAATTATCGCAAAGATATCCTATCCACGCCGTAGAGTTTATTGAGCCAATAGGTAGATGTAATACCTTGATACAGAGGATTCGCAACTATGGAAGCGGCATATTGCCATTCCTTCCTAACAGTCCTTTTAACGGCACATTAAGAGCTTATACCGGAAGGATTGACAGATACATCCGGGACAATGGTGCTTTGACTGATTCTGACAAAGAGCTTATTAGCAAAAATATAATTGATATTTATCCAGGCATCAATGAGCGCGAGAAACATCCAAGGAGAGGCAGTTGGTCCATTGATAGCATGAGAAGGACTTTGATTCAGTATCTTGGTGATGCCCAAACAACGCAGCTCATAGAAACGCTTGAGGAACAATAGAACAAGATAAAAGCACAGGGATTATCTTCGATGATTTCCCTGTGCATAAAGTTCTTTGACATTTTGTTTATATATGAGTTTTCTCTAACTTTGCATAGAGAAAGTTATTTGAAAAGTCTGGGTTTCAGAAGTTATTAAGGTACACTTTTTTCGTTGAAAAATAATTTTTCTTCGTTTTTTTCGGCACCTAACAGTCTAATGGTCATCACATTGCATTTTTTGCTCTCTGAAGCCATCTTCCACAAGAACAAGGATTAAGACCATATGGAGGAGCGACAAAAGTCTCACCAGCAACACTCTGAAGCCATCTTCCACAAGAACAAGGATTAAGACCCCTTCCCTCTTCCGCGAGTATGGCCAACCACTGGTCGTCTCTGAAGCCATCTTCCACAAGAACAAGGATTAAGACAACCGCTTCATAACTTCTTGGCATAGCCAGGCTGCAACTCTGAAGCCATCTTCCACAAGAACAAGGATTAAGACACAATAAAATTCACCCTCGCGCCTGATTGCCAAAAATTCTCTGAAGCCATCTTCCACAAGAACAAGGATTAAGACAATAATAATCTTTACCGACATCCTCCAAACTGTCTCTGAAGCCATCTTCCACAAGAACAAGGATTAAGACAATTTCACTACCGGCAATATGACGAACTCACTACCACTCTGAAGCCATCTTCCACAAGAACAAGGATTAAGACGAATTTTTTCAGCATCGTTGAGGTCGCCAAAAAGTTCCTCTGAAGCCATCTTCCACAAGAACAAGGATTAAGACAAAAAGAAATCCGGCTGAGCATTCACTGCTGAACCCTCTGAAGCCATCTTCCACAAGAACAAGGATTAAGACACGTTCAAATCGACAAACTGGCTGCCCTTTAAGCCCTCTGAAGCCATCTTCCACAAGAACAAGGATTAAGACAGCGTGTTTGGCACGGAATGCTTCGAGTTGCGCTTCTCTGAAGCCATCTTCCACAAGAACAAGGATTAAGACCTATAAGACAATCATTGAATGAATCATATACAAATCCCTCTGAAGCCATCTTCCACAAGAACAAGGATTAAGACAACAATTGCTTTCATTTCTCTACTTGTTTATAAGTCTCTGAAGCCATCTTCCACAAGAACAAGGATTAAGACAACTAAAACAAGGAAATATGAAGTACATTGCAAACGCCTCTGAGACCATCTTCCACAACAACAAGGATTAAGACTTAACCATAACACGATTAACGTCACGCTTCAGAAGAGTCTCTGAGACCATCTTCCACAACAACAAGGATTAAGACGCATTTAGCGATCATCTTCGCGTCCGTTGCGACCTCTGAGACCATCCTCCACAAGAACAAGGATTAAGTTCAGACTAAACATGACTGCTGGAGGCCTTGATTATACTTTGAATAAAGTTCTGACTCATCTCTCCCTGAATACGCATAATCGCGCCGTTGGGCGTGCGCAATTCAATGCTGAACATCTGGGATGATGGGGAGTCTTTCCTGCCTTTTGCTTTCCTGCCTGATGTCGCCGCAAAAGACGGCATGGGCACGGATGAGTCGCCGGCATACAATTGCAGGAACTCACCCTTGGCTTCTGAAGATTCATGCTCAAGAGCATACCGGGACTTGCTGTCGTAGAACTTCCATGCTGGGATGCCAAGTTCCGCCAGCCTTGTTTTGTGGGAGATATCGTTCTTCTTGCAGTAGGTTATAACCTCCGCAACTTCTTCGCGTGTCATCATAAGAAAAATGTTTTCCGCGAAGGTAACCCTGATATTTCAGGATTCAATGACGGGCATCACCGGAGGCTTACCCTTATTTAGGGATTGTCGTTAAATGTTTTCAATCTGAGCGAAGCAGCAGACAATCACTAACTATCACTTACGTGAAGATAATAGGCTGAATAGTAACGTAACTATCAACATAGTGATAGTTAAATAAAGAAAGAACAATGGCTTATTTATATGAATATTCGACACCGGAAATCGTCCGATTGATGGGCACACGTTTCAAGGATTACAGGA
>OGON01000205.1_pt1 | contig 50937 bp, 56 predicted proteins | sample 1552671 | NCBI WGS metagenome assembly OGON01 (sample SAMEA2580136, study PRJEB22360) | human gut metagenome | biome: human gut; feature: human-associated habitat; material: faeces | place: Denmark | collected 2008/2010 | reverse complement strand
AAAAAAAGGCTCAAACTCAGATGGGGAATGATTCTCTAAAAAAAAAGTCAGCGGACAAAAGACCAAACCAAGACAAAGGTTTTCAAAAAAAGGTCTAAAGCTCGCTGAAGAATAATTCAAGTTTTAACCCTCTAAAGCATACGGATATGGCAGCAACATTCGGCAAATACCCAAGTTTGGACAAGCAGTGGAGAAAGATGATGTTTTCTTTTTATCCATACCTTTCAACTAAGAACAGAAACGCAACCCAAGAGGAGTGGAAAATCCGCAGACTAATTTGGGACTTCAAAGACGGCAAGGCATTCTCTAATGTAGCCCATTTGGTTGCAAACAAGCTCATTCAGCTTTATGGCTCAGAGACAAAAAACATTATCTTTGCTTGTGTTCCGGCTTCAAGCGCAGAGAAGAACGAAAAGAGATACAAGAACTTTTCTTCTATGGTTTGCCAACTTTGCGGAATGTGTAACGCATACGACCATATCAAGGTAAAAGGTGAAAAATCAGCTGAGCATGATAATGTAGATAAGAACGACATCCACAACAAACAAGAAATCGAGTTCGACCAAGATTTTTTCAAAGGCAAAAAAGTAATAGTGTTTGACGATATTCTTACAAAAGGATTCGCATACGCAATATTCGCCAATAAAATTGAGAAATTGGGTGCAGAAGTTTTGGGTGGTTTGTTCATAGGTAAAACAGTTTATACAACCAATTAAATGAAGGCAACAGAAACATATAAAACGATAAAAACAGGTCTCTTTCAGACGGAGACTCTGTTTTTATATTGTTATATAGCACATAACGGACTAAAGTACGAGACAACGGGAGCTACCCTTGATATTTGCAGAAAATCGCGGGACAGATGGCTCAGCCATCTGTCCACCTCTTTCACCGGACACCGCCAAGTCATAGATTACAAACAAACTTCTGAAAGGGTGAAGGATGCTATAAGATACTGTTATAAGAGCGGCGCCAGGTTCTTTTATGCCGGTGGAGCAATTGGCTTCGATACCATTGCAGCAGAAGCAGTCCTAAGCCTTAAGGCAGAACTTTCTGACATAGTTCTTATTGTTGTTGTGCCTTTCCCTGACCAAGACAAATATTTCAATACAGAGAACAAGAACAGGTATCTGAACATCCTTAAGCAGGCAGATGAAGTAGTGACCATATCCAAAGACTTTTCAAATATCGCCTACCTTAAACGTAATGACTACATGATTTCACACTCATGCCAGCTTATTGCTTATTGGGATGAAAAGTCTTTGGGTGGTACATCTTACACCGTGAGGAAAGCACGTGAAAAGAAACTGACCATCTACAACCTATTCAAGAAATAGGCTGTAGATGGCTCTTCTACTTTTTCATGCAAAAAGTAGCAAAAAAAGTTCCCTTTGAGGCACTAATCCATTATCTTTGCGCACATACAACTATCTAATAATCTATAAATTAAGTATGCGTGAAAAGGAATTGCTTAAAATTGTACTACAAGGTGATTTCAATGTCATAAAGATAAGTAAGAATGAAGAAGGATTCTATATACTAAAACAAATGTGCGCTTGTCAAATACCAAGTTGGTGCATTATTGAGAAGTCATCTAAACTCTCAGATATTGAATTTTGTATATCCATTATGCGCCATTCATCCAAGTATATTCTTAATGCGAGTGAACGGATTAAGGTGTCTGATCTCATAAATCTTAGCGAAGCCGGTTTCCAGGTAATACGAATATCACCATCAGATAAACTTGTGGTAAAAAAATTCAACCCTTTAACAAAATCGTGGATTAAGCTATCTTCTTTTCCGAAAGTATGCCTGAGAGAAAATTTCCTGTCGGAGAAATTATGCAACAGAGATACTATCCTTATTGATTGACTATAATTAATGCTTAATTTGTCATGTAAAAAAAGACCGCCTTTAATCGGCGGCCTTTTCTATAGTTGCTGCTTTCAGGTCATCATTCCAATCTTTCTTTTGTGGAAACTCAGTATTCTGAACCTGGTAAGCTGTATTTTTTAATACCTCATTATCCATTTGCTCTACATCATGCTGCATACCTCTAAGGTTATTATCAAGCCATAGCGTGTACTTATAACCCTGCTTGTCATTATCGAATATAGTCCGTAGTGACTTCACTTCATTCTTACTGATAATGATACGAAGCAGCTGCATTTGTCCTTCGGTAAGTGTACCTTCTGTAGATACATAAACAAGATTCAAGCTTGTGTCTTTGTGACATAGTTGGTAGTGAGATATACAGTCTATGATAGATTCTCCTACGTATAAAATATCAATTGGTCTGCTTTTGTCATGGTTACTTGTTGCCAGACAATCAAACTTTCCACCGATGATTCCCTTGAATGTTTCATTTCTCTGGGAAATTGCTTGGACACCCTTGTCATTGTACATCTTTACACAGATGTTTCTGTATGTGGTGTTTTTGTTCTTAACTTCCCTAATTAGAAAGACATCTTTAAAAACCGGACTATCTATACTTTCTTCTGATATACCGCGTTTCTGTAGATAATTACCCTTATAAGGTAAAAGCTGTTTAAGGTACATTGTCAGTTCGTCTGTACTCATGCTCGTGTTACCAACATCGTATCTGCTGTTTTCCGGAGTAATTATCTGGTTCGTATTTATGTAGTTTTGTAAGATTTCACCGACTTCTCTTAATGTCGGTTGCTTCCCGGTTGTCTCAAACAGATGTTCCTGCATCATGTCGAGAATCGTTCTGCCTCTTACATTGTCGCTGTGCACATCCCAATAGGTATATTGGTTTTGTGCATTCCGCTTGATGACAATGGTATGTGTACCATTACTCATTTTAGGGCAGCTGTTAGAAGAACCGGCCACAAATTTCCAACCCAGATTTAAGAGAAAATCAGGGAGGGAGATTTCTGTTTTTAGTCTGTTAAAATCAACTTTCATTATTGAATATCAGTGTTTTATGTATTACAAAGATACTAAAAATTATCCAGTTTTACAACTTTATAGTTCTATAATAATCATACAAAATTACGACTTATTGCGAAATTGTTGTAAACCTGAGTTCGCCTATTTTACCGGTACCAGTTTCCGGATCTATGCTTTTGCTTTCATCAAAAACAGTTTTCCCATCTTTGGTTACCTTCATTCTTACACTTGCTTTTTCGTTTGAATGTACCATGCCCTGTGCGGCAATTTCCTTAACCTTTCCTTCTGTTACATAACTTGCACTTGTTGTAAATTCATCATCTATTGACAGTGAAGAATCTCCAGTTTTCTCGTTCCTTATATTAACCTTGTCAAGATTTGTTATATGTGCAAATCCTTTTGCATCAGTTCCACTGACCTCAATTGTTATTCTATACACTCCTGCATCACTGCTTCCTGTTGTCGGATCATCATCCTTACTGCATGATACTGTCAATAAACTCACTGCTGCTAATAATGTTGCAAAATACTTTTTCATGATAATTCAATTTATTAGTTAATTAAAATTTCTTTCTTGTTTCTGATTGTGTGTAGTATCAGGATTATTGCGCTTTTTGATTTTTTCTTCAACGCCTTTCAAGACCTCGTTTACATCATTTATTATCTTAATATAATTCTGTTGCACGATTTCTTCAAGAATGTCCAGTTCGAGTTTTTCGTTACCTTCATCAAGTCTTACCGGGAGAGAGAAAGGTGGTATTTCTTTTTCTTCAAAACGGCACATGTTCATTTGTGCATTGAAGAAAGGAGGCTGTCCGCCAGCTATCTTTCCGATAAAGTGTCCTGCTGACTGTCCGGCCACTTCACGGGCTTTCAGGACTTTCTCTTTCTGGAGGCTTTCTGTTCGGCTTCCTCCGCCACTTTCCTGATGAGAGTAACTTTCCTGGGCTTCCTTCTTCTCGCCGAACAGACTTTCTATATCTTTGGCTGTTTTCTCATTTCCGGTCATGCCGTAAGCCTGTGTTCCGCAGGAGGCTTTGAGAATATTGGCACTCTTTTCTCCATAGTCCCTGACTGCCTGATTGAAGTCCTGTACGGCCAGTATGGTGGAAACATTGTGTTTTCGTGCTGTACCTATAAATGTGTCTATACCTTGCAGAAGGATTGTAGGAAACTCGTCAACCATGAATACGCTTGTTGCTTTTCCCGGATTGTTCATTTGAGACATCAGCACACTGCCTATGCAGCTGATGGCCGGTGATACGGCTTCCTTGATTGTCGGGGCATTACCTACACATAGAAGTGTTGGATGTTCCTTGTTTGTTATATCCAGTGAGAACTCTTCTTCAGGCAGCGGAGACAGAACCCAAAATATATACTTGTTGTTCAGTAACACAAGTGGCGTTTGCGCTGAAGAAACAGCTCCGGCTGTCTGCTGCTGTGCGCCTAATTTCCATGCAGTCAACATGGAAGACATGTTAAGTGCAATTTCCGGATCTTCCGATAGCCATTCAAATACGAGATTACTATCTGATAAAGCAAAGGCTATCACATGCGGTAGGGTACAGATGCCAAGGTCTTTTTCCTTGAAGCATTTATAAGCTATCGAATATACATAATTTATTGCATTGTTCGCCCAAAAGTCAGTTTTTTCTTTCCAGCTTGCTTCCAGGTTTTTCATCAGTGTCATTATAATATTCCTGATGAATAAAGACTCATTACCTTTTGACATATATTTGGGTGACAATACATTAACCCTGACGGTTCTTGACATGTCTATAAAGTTTATGTAGGCAAAATTAGGTACCTCTCTGCCCTGCTTCCTGAAGTATTCGATACTTCCGTAAGCTATTCTTGAAAGTATTGGTGAGTTATCTTTTGTCGGATCACCCTCCCAGTCATAGATGAACCCGGCATAATTCCTTTCCGCACACTGATAAATCATTCCCTTTATCCAGCTTTCTGATTTACCAGAACCCGGACCTCCGTCAATATATATATTCTGCTGTGGCTTGTGGATGGTAAGTGGCCCATTTGCTGTCTCAAATCTGAAATAAAAGGGTGATTCCACATTACTCAGACCGAATATACTTTCATCTGACTTGACATGTCTCCTGAAGAAGTAAGGCATTGTCTTGATGATTAACAATGTGTAGGCTACAAATATCACTGGGAAAACGAATAGATTATACCAGTTTGACAACTCACTGAAACCAACCACAAGTATAGTGGCCGTCATTAAGGTCAGACTTGTGTAAAACCATTTTTTACTTTTATCATCAGGTTTCTTATATGGAAAAAGAAAAGCTAATCCGGCGATGAGTATCACATACAGGAAACGGAACATGATTCCCTTTACCAGCAGTTTTTCCCACATGGCCTGATTCCTGACCGGAACATACAAACCGTTTACTATAGCCCACTGGAATAATACAGCTATACCTATCAGAGTAGATAGCAGTATAAGGATGAATGACAGGTCTTTCTTTTCTTTTTCCATAGTTCAATCTTTATGCGTTAGTCTCTTCTTTCTTCTCACTCTTGCCGAGCAGTTCTACACGGCTTACATTCATAGTGACAGACGGTATGCAGTTTCCGTCCTCTTTCTTGAATACATCAATAAATATATCTCCAGTCACATATACCTGAGTACCCTTTTTGATATATTCCATGATTTTTGTGTCAAAGTTTACAAAGCAAGTTATCCAAAGAGTCTTGTCTTCTGTGTCTCCAACTCCTTTAAACTTTGATGAAACAGGGAAATAAAATCCTTTACCACTCTTGTTTGAACGTGCGTCTGCACCTACATAACCGATTAATTGTCCTGTAAACATAATTCTTCGATTTAGGGGTTAAATATTCATTGTTATTTCAGCAGGCTTGACCATTTCCTTGCTCATTTCTGCTGTTTTGTTAGTATCGAAATCTATTCCAAACACCTTGCTTACTGCCTCTTTCCCTTCATTGTTGCTTACATTGACATTTAGCCTGTCTATCATAAGCAACGAAGGGTTATAGCCGGCTTCTTTCAACTCTTTCAACTTATCTTCATCGCCCTGGCTTGCCGCCAGTAAGAATTTTTCATCATTGCTCAGTTTAGGTTCCATTCCGTAAACCTTCTCCTGTATCATGGCACTTGCCTTGGCCACATCGGAAAGAATGGTGTATATGAATTTCGGATCTTGACTCAATGCCGACAGCCAGCTCTTCAGATACATCGCATTCTCCTCCCTGATACAGGTTGATATACCCATGGTTTTACCGCATGAAGCAGAAGTTAGCTCTGCGATAAGTTCTTCCTTGGCGTATTTGGAATCTCCGAAAACCTCTCCTTTTTCTCTTTCCAGATGACCGACTTCACCGGTTGAATGTGCCATTTCATGCAGCAGTGTTGAATAAAAGGATTCCCCTGTATCAAACTGTCCCTTCAGCGGGACAATTATATGGCATCCTTCTCCACGCCTGTAATAAGCACTGTCGCTTTCTCTCGGATATATCGGACATATCCATTGCCTTTCTCTGATAAGTGCATCGAGCAACGGCATGGTGTACATGCCTTGTTCATCCTTCAGAGCCGGTGGAACAAACTGTGACTTCAGCTTTTCCCATTTCTCAGGTTGGACTTCCGGATAGTTGGTTTGAGAGACATTGAACACATTATAGGTTTTCATATAAGGTGTCACTTTATATTCCCTCTTTTCGTCCTCTGATAGATTCCGATAGTCTTCTATGCTTATCTTGTTCCCGTTCTTGTCCTTTACTGAAAAGTTCCAGTATATTACGGGGAATGATTTCTCTCCTTTTATAATTGAGGCTCCGGCTTCCTTAGCTTGCATGAATGTCATATACAATGGTGTGCTGTAACCCTTTTCTTCCGAAAGTAAGTACAGCATGAAGAGGTTTATCCCATTATATACTCTGCCTTCGATGTTCTGAGGTAAGCCCCCTCCACCTTCCGGAGAGAACCAGGGCTTTTTCCAGTCATGCTCAACCTCCTTGATTTTTTGAATCATGAGGTCTGCAAACTGTTTCAGTGCTTTGTCACCTGCTGAATCTTCTTTCATAACTGTTCGTATAAATGGTTATTCTCATATTCACATAGCCACTTGACGGCATTCTCATTATTGGGTCTCTCTCCTCTTGACTTCATGTCTTCAAGATATATTTCTGCCAAATCTTTCTGAGCGAGCAGAAACTCCAGGTCATCGATGACACCTTCCTGTCTTTTCTGTACCAGTTCATTGTAGTCCATAATTGCATTTTTATAAGTCGTTGAACATCTTGTTTACGGTATTGGCAATTGGTCTGGCCATTTCTTTTGTATTGTCCGGCTTCGGACTGCTTGCCAACTTCACATCACCCAAAGTCTTGACTTTGTTTTCAAGACCGAATATCTTCTGAACGGCGATGATGGTGTTTTCCTGTACGCCATTTTCTCGCATGGCTTTTATATCATTCTGTGTTATCTGATATCCGGTTTTTTGGATGTCCTGAATGACTCTGAAATTTCCTACCGAGGCTGCATCTAAAAGCTTGGCAGCCTGTTTCTGATGTTCGCTCAGTTCATCCGGCTTAACCTGAAAAATCTTCTGAACTTCCTTCATTTCATTATCACTCAGATTCAGCTGTTTTCCTACACCTCTGATGTAATCTTCACTTGGCTTATAACCGTCCTCCCTGAGTTTGTCAATCGTTTCAAAGTCCCTTTTACCGACCGCTTCCTTAAACTCGCTGTCCATGTCTCGCCCTTTATCTGCCGATACCTTATTTTCTATGACGGGGTTTACAGCTTCCAGTTTAGGTCTCATCTCCTTTATCAGTTCATGAGCCTTTCCTTCTGTAATACTCTGTATGTTTGAGAACTGAATGCCTTTTTTGTCATCTGTGAGAGATATGTCGGCAAGGATATATCCGTCCTTGCTGTGCATGAGCTTACTCTCTAACGTATGACAGTTGGCAAGCAGATATTTGTCTGCTTTGGTTAACTTATATCCGTCATATTCCTCGGTCTTGCCTATCACATTAGGTATCTTAATTTCTTTGCTTGATCTCACGATTACCGAATTCAAGTCCTTGTCAACCTGAAGCATAATTGTACCTCTTTTGGTATCTAAAGGAACAATATCACCGTGTAGAAGACGCTCTTTCTCCGTTTTGTTAAGCTTGTGTCCAAGCATCCTGTCCGGAATGGTTAGGGTTTCCTTGCGGTAAAAGACGGAAATGCCGTTCTCACTCATACGCAGCTTCCCTTTCTTCTCACCTATATCCATCAGGTCTGACATTATACCCTTTTCCAGTTTTGTTCCTTTACCGTCCAGCAGGTTGCCGGTGTTGTGTGCATATTCGTATAGTTCCTGGCCTGTATAGCATACTTTACGGTTATGGTCTATGATGGTGAAACCGTCTTTGTTTTCGCCCTTTATGTCATTCCACCGAATCACACTGATTCCTTTTTTTCTAAGTTCTTCGATGTATGAAGGCTCATTTGCCTTGTTCTTGTCAAAGAACGAACAAACCTTTTCTTTTGACTCCTCGGCTCGCTGTTCATTCCGGTTTTCTTTAGCTTTAGATCTGATTTCATCCAAAGATAATTGGATACTGTCATCCCTCTTGTGGAAAAGATAGCTTCCGTCATGATATTCTGTTTTATAGCCAAGAGTTTCCGACAAGGCTCTGAACTGCCCTATGTTATTATAGGAATAGTTCTCATAAGCTTCTTTCAGTTTCATATCATTTTTCGAATAAAGGTTCTGCCCTGATAATATACTTGTTCTCTACAGCCAGCTTCATGTGTCGGCCACCACCTTTTTCATATAGCTCTATCTCAAAGATTTTATTGTCCGGGATTGTGAATTTGTTGAACCCCAGCACAAGCCTGTTTCCGCTTTTGCCTTTTATCTTAGTCTCAAAATCCTTGGTGTAAATGGGATCGATGGTTGTTTCCTGCTGTATGGCATTCTTGCTTTTCTTGATGTCTCTTTGAAAGCATTTGACAAATTCAATGTCATAGTCTATATATGACTTGTTTTTCAAATCAAAGATGAAAAACATAAAGTCTTCATGTACATACAGGTTGGACATTGACAGCTCAAACTTGTTTTTTACCTCGCCAACACTGTAAATGTTCCTTTTCTTTGTTCTCAGCTCCTGAAGGCATTTGTCCATCACCTCACTGTTCACATCGATGTGGGCAGTATATTCACGCTTGTCATCATAGTTGTAGGTGAAGACCGAAGTCTCGTTTCTGCGGATGACAATGCTGTATGTATTCATGTTCTTGTCGATGACAAAAAGATTCGAATTTTCAACGGCATCCTTAGCTGTTGAAACCTTCAGCTGATTGTTGTAGCTCTGTAAAGCAAAGGACATTTCGTTACCTTGTGTGCCGTATATAATGTCTGAGGGGAAGAAAAACTCGGCCATGTGCATGTCACTGACATCCGCCTGATAATCGTTGTGTTCCCATTTACCGTTATCTTCATAGATATTAGGGGAAGGATCGACAAGACCGTTTGCTATATATTTCACATGGTAAGTATAGACACTGCCGTCGATACAAACGACGGTTACATTTGTCTCTTTCTCAAAGTCTTCACTCTGTGCGCACAGTCTGACAACGTGGGGTGCTTCTTCAACCCTTTCTGCCGAAATAAGCTCTTTCTCTCCTACTTCAATATCGGACACTTGTACCGGGAATACCAGATGCTTCACAAAGTCAAATGATACGTAAATGTTCTTGGCTTTGATACTCTCCTGTTCGGGACTCTGTGCTTTTAAGCCGAATGCGGCCACACATAGAACAATTAAAATATAGATTCTTTTCATAACTTTCAATTATAAAATGCGGTGAATACTGTTATCGCCCATAACAAGACAATACAGGCGAAAAATGAAACCAAAAGCGGTTTGATTTCTGTAAACTTCTTACCCTGCTTTCTTGATATATAGATTCTGTACCCGAAAAACAGGGTTGCTATAACAATTAGATAATTCAAGATATTCAAAATCATAACTTGTCAATTAATGTTTCCAAAGGATGTGGCTGATTATTTTTGTTCTCTTCAAGCTCAGCATATAGTCTCTGCAATTCTTCCTGAACAGCTTTCCGTTTCAGCTTTGATTCTTTTGTCTCTTCCTGTATATACATCTGATAATTGCTCTTCAGATGTACCTTGACTTGCGAAAGTTTCATATTCAATATCTGTTTTGCTATCTGAGTCGTAGCATTTACAGCACTGGTTATCTCACTTGTCATTGTTCCGATAGAGGCAAGAGGCATATCTATATTCTGGACAAGTCCCTGCTGCATACGTTTGGCTGCCTGAGCCTTCATGTTGTTTGGTAGGTTCAGCCCTTCCATAGCGTCATTGTCGAAGATGACAAAGGAAACAGGACTGATCGTATTTCCGACCTTCAGGTTGTTTACCACTACCTCCAGCCGGTTTGCTCCTAATGTCGCCACACCGTAAAAGAGTGTGTTAGCCGGTATCTTCATGCCACAGACAACGGCATCTTCCAGCATACGCATTCTTACTGTACTGCCGGTAACGACTGTCTGGTCTCCATGTATGCAGGCCTTGAATAAGGTGTTACTGCTTGGCATACTAGCCTGTTGCCTCCTTGTCCTTTTGCCATTCTCGGCTATGTATATAGGCTGGTTGCTTACAAGGCTGTCCATTGCACTGCCTGGTTTGGGCTTAGTGGGATTTTCGGTTTTTTTCTTTTCCTGATCATAACCTATAATCCTTTTATATATCTTTTGTCTATAGACATTGTTCTGCTCCAGTTCCTTTCGGATTTCAGCATTTTTCCTTGCTTCCCTTATAATCTCCTTCAACTCTTCTTCATCCTCAATGCTCGCAAGCTGCTTTTCCAGCTGTTCCGAGAGTTGGCTGTCGCTGCTGCCATATTCACCCATTACATCAGAGTATGGATCTCTTCTCATTTTCCGTATTTTCTCTAGTGTTGCCTGGTCATATTTTTCATTTCTGTTCTGAAGGTCGAAGTAGAAATCCGAACCTCTTACCTGTGATTCATCCATGATTCTTTGTTTCTCCTTCTCTTCTCTTTCATCCTGTTTATAGGCTTCTATCTTATTGAGAGCTTTGTCCTTTGCTTCCGAATCCGGTTCCAGCAATACACTTTGCCTTTCTTTTTCATTTTCCGCAACTTCCTTTGATGATGTGTCGTGAACAAAAAACACATAGAGAAATAGACCACCTAATATGATGGGTATAATCATCAGAAGCTTGTTTTTGTCTTTTAAAAAATTATTAGTTTTCATGTTCGTCAGATTTTTCTGGTTGGGTATTATTATATTCTTCCTGGTTGTCCTCAATTGGTGCCGAATAATGCACGATCCAGTCCTCTATCTTGGCTCCGTGTGCATTTTCCTCACTTCTTGATACATCATAGATGGAGAACTCTGCTTCTACCTTTCTTGAAATCTTTCCTCTGGCCCTATATCCCGTCTGTGTGAAAAGTATTTTCCCTGTTACAGGGATAGTTCCCATATCAATGACTATTTCGTCAATTGATACTCCGTATCTGATGTTCTTCTGTACCAGTGAATTGAGCATATTCACATCATTGTATTCGTTCAACAGCTCTTTCCCCTTGTTCCCAATGAGATTCAGGGCACTTGTGATATTTTTCTCATAGGTATTTTCGTCAAAGGCATACCATTTTCCGACAAAGGTCTTGACATGATTGATGTATTCGAACCTTCTCATATTTGATGCCGGCATACCACTTGCCTCATATACTTCTCCATTCTTGTCTATGACCAATGCCTGGCTGTAAGCTTTTTCCAGCTTCATCGTCTGATAGATGATGCATGTGATAAAAGCTATCGTAAGAACGATACAGTAGCCTATCGAAAGTCTTATAGTCATTTTTACGGCATTGTCAACTCCTTTAAATTTCATCAAGTCCATATCTGCTATTTTTTATCATCGATTATACTTTCTCCAATTGATGCCGCAGCACCTACATTTGTTGCTTTGGTTGCTGCTCCAGCTCCACCAAGTAGGGCTATGGTGGCTGCTGTCGTTGCTATCGACATAACCTTTGAGATAACCTTGCCGGCATCACTGTGTCCGACAATCTTTGACGACAGCCAGAAACAGCTGCAATATGCGCCGATTAGAGCCAGATCCATGCCCAGATATTGCAACTGTTGTGTTGCCATATCAACCATGTCGGCCGGTGATTCGCATAGTGCTTTTAATGTCTGCCACATAATCTGATTGAGTATGTTTATCACCGTGAACACCATGCAGGATGAACAGAGAGTACCGAACCAGATGGATAGCTGTTTCTGAAAAACCGGAAGCATACTGAACGCGAAGACAAACGGGCCGAGTATAACCAGTATCTTTACAATAACTACACCTAAACCCAGGATGATGATTTGTATGATACCTACAACCAGGGCTGCCGCAGCGTGTAATACAAGTGCTACAAGGTTTGCCGGATTAAGGATATTGACAAGTTTCTCTATACTGGCTCTTAATCCTGTTGTCTCATCCTCTTCCGCTTTTTTATCAAGCTCATGCTGCATGGCTCCTGTTGTGTCCTCTCCGGCTGCCACTTCCGCTTCAAGTGAATTGGTCTCATATTCTGCTATCATTTCACCCTGCTCGTTGCTTGCCTTGGCCATAAATTGGGCAAATTCATTGGCTCTTTCTGAAGATAGCGATGTAGCTTCGTTTATGACTTCCATTGTTCCTACAATGGTCTGTGCGATTGGCTTATACATTGTCAGACAGAAAAACAGTACCAGACAGCGGCCGATTTCCATCATGTCCGGAAACTTGTCTTCATTTGATGTCAACAACTGACTGGCTCCGTGATACAGATAATTATAGGCCAGATTGCATATAAAACAGATGACTGCAACTCCAAATGCTATAACTGTCATCTTTGAAACTAATTCCATAGTGAGGCCGTCTGTTATTTGGAGTCCCCACAAAAAATTGTCCTGGTTCATAGGCTTAGTTGGTATATCTTGTATAGGCTGAAAGGCGACCTTGATAATAGGTCTTCCGGTTGTGTCCTTTCATCGATTTATAAATGACTGTACTTCTCACTGTTTCGTTAAACTCTCTCATTTCATCTGCTGCCTTTTCAACAGACTCCTTTACCTGTTCGATAAAGGAGATTCTTCCTTCAGAGTTCATCGAGAAATAACTTGTTACCGTTGCTACCTTCATCAGGAGGTCGGTACTGACGCTGAGATTGACTGTTACTCTTTGAAAATTAAGAAACTTCAAACAGTGGTAGTTGGAACCTACATTCATATAAAAGCTGTAGTCCTGACTCAGACAGGCAACGTCATCCAACAGATCAGCAAGCTCTTTCAGAGATTTCAGTTCCTTCATTCTGTCTATGTTCTGTAAACCTTCCCTTAATTTCTGGGCTGCTTCCATCTCCTTTATCTGCTCTATCCATTTCTTTACGTTGGTGTACCACTCTGTTGAATTAAGGAAGGTATGTCCCGGATCATGCACAACCCACTGGGCATCTGCCTTCCCTGCACCTATAAACAGCATGGCTGTCGTGATTATGAATATTCCAAATAATTTCTTCATAAGCTTAAATGATAAATGTGATAGTAAATATTACGCATACTACCCAAGCTATCAGGTATGTACGTGCGTTTTGCTTTTTTGTGGCCAAAGCCCAAACCACAAAGATGAGGGCTATGGCTAATAATGCTGCTGCTATACTGGGTGCTACACTGTTCATGCTCGTGTTCATTTCAGTGCTGTAGTTTAACAACTCCGTTAATCCTGCTGTTGCATCATCCATATTGCTTTCTCCTTTCTTCCAGATATAAGTTTATGGCCGTATAGGTCGAGCCTGTTTCTTTGAATAATTGCTTAATCCTGACTACGGTTGATTGCTTTGAATCAAATGCTACCGCTGCAAAATCTGATACCTCATTCCTGAAAATGAATGCATCATTGGACATCTTGATGAAGAACTCCCTCCAGCGGTCTGTCCTTTGCAATGACTCTATCATATAGATTTCTTCGTCATTGATGGACAAGACAGACTGGATTTCCGGCAGGTTCTGGCGGTGTTCCGAGTGATCCAGGATTATCTTTGTAGCACAGTTGATGATAATTGAATCCTTTATTCCTGAAGGCATGTTCTTCAGGAAAAGGATATTCTGTGCTGCCAGAGTGATGCTTCCCTCTTTCTTTCTGAATGTACGGTACAGATAGGCTATGAAGTCTCCGAACTTTTCATCCTGAAGGAAATCCAAGGCTTCATCGATAATCAGTTCCTTCATCATACCCTGTCGTTTCTTAATCTTATCGACAATCATCTGAAGGGTAATGATGGCCACTAGCGGAAAGTATTCCTTCTTTGATGCATCTTCCATGTCAAATGCGATGAGCTTGTCATGAACAATATCCACGTTTTCCTTTGCGTTGAGCAGGAAACTGAGTTCACCGTCTGTATATGGTTCCAGCAGAAGAATAAGCTCTTCAATCTCGAATTTCTGCTTTTCAAAATCACTCATTCTGTTTTTGAAAACTTCCTGAAGATATTTTCTATATGCTTTCATATCAGGAAAGATTCTTTCATTATTCTGACCTACTGATGAATTGTTTACATAGTCATAAAAGCCGATGATGGATTTTCTAAGAATTGCCGTCTCAGCCGGCATCATCTGTTCCCTTGCTTTCCAGATATAGCTTATTATGGCTACGATAGTCTTTATCTGGTCATCCGCTGATTCTGCGTCCGTTGTGTCGATATAGAGATACTTACCGTTCTTGTCACGGTCACACAGAAATGGATTGAAGGCAAATTTCTTCTGTTCTGTAGAATCAAAATATTTCCCTCCATTCAATGCTATCATAGAACGGTATGAACCACCGATGTCGATGATCATGATGTCTCTACCCAGCTCATAGCTTTGCAGAATGTAATTGTTAAGCCAGAAAGATTTTCCTGAACCTGATGGCCCGATAACTATTCTGTTCTTGTTATTCAATGTCGGATAATCCCAAAGATTTATTTTTACCGGTGTTCCGAAGCGGTCATTGTATATGTGTCCTTTCGTATCTGAAACATACATACCTTCTTTTTGCAGATAGCAGATTGCCTGTTTGGTTGTATTGATGAAACCTCTGTAATTTGCCCTGGCGTTACCAGGTATGTTTGTAAAGAAAAGGTTACACAATTCCGCATTTTCAACATAACAGCTGCTTTGGTTCATGAAGGAGAATCCTTGCTGTACAAGGGCTATCTTACGCATCAGTGAAGTTTTGTCCGTATCATTGAGAATGACATTGAACGAAGTGTAAGCAGTCTGATAGTCAAATTTCGTAATCTCCTCACAGAACAATCTTTGCTCCTTCTGCTTTTCTGCTGCAGGGGGATAAAAGTTGGTGATGTAGTTCAAGGCATCCTTCTCCGCTCCTATTGCTGTTACTGTCGCATCAGGATCTGTTATCTCGATGACCACATTGACGATATGATTAAAAGGCAATCCGAGACCTACGGGGTATAACATCGAGCACTTGCTCTTGATACTGTCCGGTATTTCAATGTTTCCACCGTATGAACGTGCTTTACCGGTGTGAGGAACTGAGAGTTCATGCAGATGTTCCCCCTCGATTGTCAGTGATAACATCGATACATACTGCTGGCCGATTTTCATTTCACCGTTCTGTGTGATGGCCATCGGATTCACAACCTTTTCCGTTGCATCTTCTACAGGTGTATCATAAGATAGATTGATGTAATCATAAACAGCATTGTTCAACTCTTTGCTGTTCATCTTCCTGATTTCGAATTGCTGGATAGATGCCAGACCATTCTCAAAATTAAGAAGCGATGCTTCCATCTCTGTCATTCGTCTCTCATAATCCCTATATGGCTGCTTAAACGGGTAATGTAATCTTCTTAAAAGTGATGTGTTGGTCGCACTTTTTCTTATTTTGCCGTTCTTTTTCCCATTGGTAAATGTAAGATACAGATTAGTATAACTGTTCAGAATCTCCTTGCCGTCAAAATGCCGGTTGTTCTCTGCTATCAGAGCATTGTTTGAATATTCCTGATTGTTATACTCTCCGGTATAATAAAAAATCTGCTGATGGATGACAGTTCCGGCCGGAAGCATCTTCAAGAGAGCTTCAAGTCTCTCATGGATATATTCAGCTTCTTTTTCCGAAAGTGTGAACACTTCAGGAAGAAGCATTCTGTACCCTACTGTGATGTCACCGTTCCCATTGATGATTGCATCCTGGGTGATGGTCTGTATAGGCAATATGTCTGCCAGATCAGTGGCCTTGTCTGTTACTTGCACTTCTTCATTGCGCATATACAATATTGCAATGAGAAGAGCCAACAAACAAATGACAACGGCTGTTAGGATGATAAGTGTGACCATTGGCTGTTCAGTTTAGAATGAAATTGAAAATCTTTTTTTTATCTACTATTTTTCTGGGAGTTGCGCTCCGTACACTCAAACCTGTGAGAAAATCCGGATTTCCAGCCTTATGTTCCTTTTTCAAGGTATTGAACAGTAGCCCTGACAGAAATACTATTCCGCTGAGTAGAAGCGTTATGACCAGCGGATGCAGCTGCTTGAATATGCAGACGATAATCGTGATGGCTACTATAAGCATGAATATTCCGAATTGCCCGGATGACAAGCCGAAAAACTTGATAGGCTTGTTTATTTTCCTCATGGTTCTCATGGCTCAGATAATCAGGAAGGCAACCATAATCACTACAACTGCAATGATCCATCCTAACAGGTATTCTTTGGCATGTGGATTATTTGTAGCAAGAGAATAAATCACGAACACCAGTGCGATACCCAAAACGGCTGCGAGAATGTATTTTGCGACATCAAGGATTGTGTCAGCACCTTCCTTAGCTGTGTCCGTTACTTCCGAAAGACTACTTATCTTAAGGCCGCTCTGTGCTTCTAATTCAATCGGAGCTGCCACCATGAACAGAAACATAAGACCTACTGCCCACCTGCTTACACTGTTGTTTACATTCTCAAATCTCTTTCTTAATTGCTTTAGTACTTCCATAATTCTTCAATTTTAAAGTTTATACTTGTATTGTTTTAATTAAATTCCATTGTACATCTTCAAACCTTACGAACTTTTCCATTTCAGTGTCTTCCGTTTTTTCTTTTATTTCTTCCGGCTTTTTCCCACTGTAATAGTAAGTTCTCCCATCTAAGAACATGTCCGCTATCTCCTTGGCAAGGTCATCTTCCTCGGTGTTCTCAACTTGAAAGATTACCCTGATGACCGGCGCTTTTTCCTGTATATTTTCCCTTTTGTCTTTCTCTACTCCAGGTACTTGTTTCTTTTCATTATTTCGCCCGTCTTTCGGGACTTTTCTTTTAGTCAGAAAATGATAGATACCAAGAGAGATGACAATAAGTATAATAACATCTGCTATGCTCATATCAACGACCATATTAATAGCCAGACAACCAACGCTACTACATAGGTAATAATAGCTTCCTTTGTTTTTTCATGATTGGTTATCAGCTTTTTAAGTACAGATAATCCTGCACAAATAAAGCCAATACCAACCAGCATTGCACCTACTTCACGGTACAACGATATCAGGCCGGATACATCTGTACTGGCTTGCAATAAGACAATAAGTAACATGATTTTTATTTATAAAGGAGAATCTTCAATCCCGCATTCCATACGGTGTTCCAGTTCTTTACAGACAACGGACTCCACATTTCTTTTATTCCGACGGTGAATGCGAGCTTTGGCAATATGAAAAGTTCTATTTCAGTCCCTATTTCCGGACCTACGATAAATTGATACTCTTTTGATGGATGTCTGGTGTATTCTGTGCCCAGAAAACATCCTATACCTATATTCCAGTAGATTGATTTAAGGTTACTGGCTATTGTTCGGTTATAACTGCCGTTTACAAACCAGTTCCGGGCTGTTTCTTCCCTTTGCTGGTTCTGCATTACCGGCATTATGCCTAAAGGCTGGGTTGCTTCAGTATTGACTGAATAATCGAAACTCTTTTCAAAATAATTCAATCCGGCTTTCCAGTAGGATGTTCTGTCAATGTATTTTGAGAATGATATATTTGCCATGTTATCAGCTTTCCCGAATATATTGGTACCATAACTACCTTCTAAAGCTGAAATCCTCTTGTAGTGTCTCTGTGCTTTAATCACACTGCCTCCAGTAAACAGGAGGAGAATCAGTATTACGATTTTCATGTTGCTGTACATAGTGCTTTCTATTTTTAAAGTTAATATTATCCAGTTTATTATTTTTATGTTTTATCATATCCTAATCTAGTAATTGTATCAAATCCTGCTCATTATGTCAGGAAATTCAATTGATTCTGTCCAAACATATAGATAATATGCAAAACCGCAAATAAAAAGACATTTTAATTTCCGCAATATGCTGTTTTATTAATCTAGTTTCATTTTTTGTTATGATGTAAAACATATAATGACAAGCACAAAAAAAAGACAGGATACTAGTTGTGTAAAAGTATCCTGTCCTTTTATAAGCTATCTGAAGATCTTTTTTCTGGCTTTACTGAGAGCCTGTGGTGTTATTCCGATGTACCTTGCTATTTCCTTTAACGGAACATGTTTAAAAAGCCATTTTTCTTTATTTAATACCTTTTCATACCTTTGGTCGGCAGTCATGCAGTGTATTCCTTCTTCTCTTTCTATTCTGTGCATAAGAGACTTTTCAAGGTGAAAAATAGCCAGCTTACAGAAATTGAAAGATTCTCCGAACATCTCATAAGCCTTGTGCTTTTTCATTCGCCATACCTTACAGTTTGTGTTGGCTTTGATACTGTAACAGGCTTTGTGTTCCGGATTATGCAGGAAAAAAGGGTTTATGAATGCCCTGTCATCTATAAATCGTGCATTAACAAAGCCACCCTTTGTGTCAGGAAAGCAGATGTTCAGGATTCCTTCTTCCAAATAGTAGAAATGCTCAACCAATTCATCTTTGGTAATCAGATAATGTCCCTTTTTCAAATGAAAAGGTTCAAAATTTTCCTCAAAATAGATTTTTTCTTCTTGCGTAAAACGGATGTGTTCTTGAAGTTCCATCTTCTCGATGGTTTCTTCAATGAGTTTAGTTATTTGTCTAGGTGCCATAAATATATATAATGGCACGGTTCCGCCGTGCCAAACGCGGGAGTGGTGTCGCCCTTATAAAGCACTGCTTCCCCGCGCCGTATTATTCGGTACGGGTTCGCAGCTGCTTTATAGTTTAACTTCTGACACCACTCTTCCGTTTGGCAGCTGTACGTATGTAAAAAAACGGATTTCCACTTTTACATAGAAATCCGTTGCAAAGTTATTAAAAAATATTCATTTATTGCCTAAAATGGCCTAATATCTGCCATATTTACAATACAATTTTCTTTTGGTGGCATCTTCAAAACGTGGATATAAGTATTTCTATATATCTCGTTTTTTATTTCCATATCAGCATCACTGTATGCCCACTCAGTAAATTCCTCATTAAAGCTTCCGCTGCCGAATATGAAACAATCTTTATATTTATAGGTCTCATATACTTGTACGCCTTTTTTTCTTAAGAAGGCATCTTTGAGCCCTTCATAATATTTTGCGGTAATTAATGCTTTTGCTTTTTCATCAAAATATTTGAGGGTTTCTTCTGAAAATCTGAATTTTACGCTATAGGCCCACTTTTCATTTTCCTTTTTCACAAATTCGTATTCGAATTTTGTTTGTGTCAGATTCTTGTTTATTGCATTTAATGTTGCAATCACTTTTTTCTTGCGGTCATGGTTGTTTGCTATGTTTATATCGAAGTGCTTGGCCAATTCATCTACTGTCAATGTAAACTCTGGTTCCTGACCTTGTTGTATCTTATGTTTTATAAGTAAAATCATTTTGGACAAATTCAGATAGAATTTCCTGTATGCCCTTTTGTTTGGCAGACATCTATAGTCCTTAAGGTCTATCAGATTATATCCGGTGAACATCATATTCTTCAAATCTTTACTAAGATTTACCTTATACAATCGCTTCGTCCTTTTCTTTGTCCCAAAATTGTCCTTGATGTCGAAGCTTTCTAAAATAGGGATAAATTTGAATTTAGTTACTCCATTTACAGTATAGCCAACACTGAGTGTATTCTTACCTAAACTGAATAAGGCAGACTCAAAAAATGTCTCTATAGGATGTTCTATCTGCTCACCCTCATATTCAGTTTTATAAATAGGCGTTAACTGGCCAAATGTTTTTGCTTTCTGTTCTTCGGTCAACTTGCGCTGGAGTTTTGTCCTGTCATACCCCATAACCGTGCAGAAGTCTTCAATTGAAAACCACATGTCGCCGAACAGATCCTTCATTTGCGTGTTAGCGGCAAAAATTATGATATCATGCATGATTGTTCCTCCTGATTCAATTAATAAATCAAGACTAGCACCATTATTGGGTTCGCTTAGTGTTCGTGGTACCCTGCTGAGTTCTTTGTATTGTTCTGTTTCAACCATAATTTTACCGTTTGTTTGCAAATATAGCGATTTTCTATTCATTTAGTGTATTATTTATACACTAAATAGCTAATAATGAAATAAATCATTCGTCCAGATGTGTAAAAGTGTCCCAGTTGCTCTTTTCTATTCGTACAATAAAAATTATGCCACAAAAGGGGCAGTTACAAAAATTAACATAAAGTTTTTACCTGGCTTTTATTCAAAGTATTTCCATTAGTTGTGTAAAACCGTCCTAAAACGATGGTTTTATGCCTTCCCAGATGTGTAAAAGTGTCCTGATTACTTCTCCCAGATGTGTAAAAGTGTCCCAGTTGCTTCTCTCAGATGTGTAAAAGTGTCCCGGCTTCGAAGCCAGTTGTGTAAAAGTGTCCCATTCTTAGTTTTGCGTTTATTCCCCGAAAGCCTTTTCCCAAGCGGTATCTACGGTTTTTCTGTTTTTGCCAGATGTGTAAAATTGTCCCACATATTCATAATACCCTAAAAACCTAAATAAAGAAATGCTTCGACTTGTGTAAACATACTTTCGGAAAAATATTATCGGGTTAAATGCTAAATTATTTACATATATTAACTATTCTCCTTTAGCGATATAAAAATTAGGGGCACTTTCCCGCAGTTGTGTAAAAGTGTCCCACTTACCCCAGATTTCACTAATAGTTGTGCAAAAGCGTCCGGGTTATATAATCATCAGTTTATGCTACCTCATATGTTCATCTATGACATGTGCGGTTAAGTTTAAGTTAAAAAAAACGGGTAAAACAGGATTCTTATACTCCTGCTTTACCCATTACCTGGCTTTTGATTCTGTAACAGATTCAAAATACTATAAACTCATATATTTCTTTACTGCTGCTTGAATTTCTTTATTGTATTTTTCAAATGCTATTTCCAGAATATTAGTTGCCAATACGTGCATACTTACATCAGATACATTGGCAAGTCTCTTCAGTTTAGCATGTGTTTCTTTTGATATGCGGATCATCTCCACTTCTTTTATTTTCCTTTCCTGGAATAATAAACTGTACTCTTCCTTTCGATTGCAAGACTTGTTCTTTTCCTTATCCTCTTGTTCGTCCTTGTTCTTTTTTTCCGAAAGTACGTTTTCTTCAGGTTTGATAACTTCTTTTACTTCCTGTGGTTGCTCTTCGCCATTCTGTTTTGTCTGCTCTGCTTCCACAGTTATTGTAGGAGCCACGTTTTCCGTTTCCTTTATTTCCTTTTCCATCTTGGATGCATTAGCCAAGAGCTTGCTCATGCCGATTGAAGTTGTTTTATTTCCCATGTTACTCCTCCTCTATATGTTTGCTGATTAATTCTATAACTTCCTCACAAAACTGGTCACACGGATGATGGTAATTACTGCTCAACGTTGACAAGTTCCTCTGATAATCTACTCTTGAATCTTTTATAAAGCTTTCCATGAGCTGGAAAGGAAGGTTTTCCTTTTTACTGACTAACTCTTTGAACTCAATGACATTCGTCATTACCCTATTCATTACACCTCTTACAGTTGTCTTTAAGCCATTTTCTTTTCTTGCCTTTATTATATTTTTATACACATTATCGTAGAAATATAGTGTTGCGCTTAAATCCGTATTGTTTGGTTCAAAAGGCATGATTACGATGTCTATGAAATGCAAAGCCTCTACTACTCCGTTTTGCTTAAGATTACCCGGGAAATCTACTAATATGACATCAAAACTTTCCTTCAGCATATCAAGCTGATTGATAAACTCTGAAGAAGATATATTCATCACTTCATATTCTTCCTTCAGGTTATTGCTTTCATCACTTTCTGACTGACGTAGCCTTCCCATTGTATTCTGCATGTCGTCTATATCTACAACCCCAATATTAATGCCATCCTCGCCCATTGAGTGTACGTAACCGGCAAATAACGCAGTAAGGGTTGACTTTCCTACCCCACCTTTGGGGTTCTCAAAAGCTAAAGTAATACCAGGTAATTTTTTTCCCATATGCTATTTAATTATGTTCTTTTGCAAATATATACTTTATAAATTACTTATGCAAGAAATCACATTATTTATTACTTGAAAAAGTAAGATATTTATTCCTAACGTAAGATATTTATTCCTAATGTAAGATATTAATAAATAACATATAAACTATATTATGATATTAACAACATAAGAAAATATGTTATAAAGTAAGTAAGTAATAATGTTACAATGTTATAATGTAACATCGTTACTAATGATACAAAGTAATGATGTGACTAATAAACGTATGTAATATTGTATATATGTAACATATGTTATTCTGTTATATATTTACATTTGTTGCAGAATTACTTATTATGTCCTTGATTTTTTAATCCAGATTAATTAAATCAATAAAATCCCTGGGGGTTATTGCTTATCATAATTATCTTGATTACTTTAGTACACGCTAGGTATGTTTTTGTATATACAAAAACGCCTTGCATCAACCGAGTTGATGTATTCAGCTCGTTTTACTCACACATTTATGGTTAGTATTATGAACGAAAAACGTACCGAATCTTTTATATTGAGATTGACAGAAAAGGAAAAAGAGATGCTTGTTTCTTTGGCTAATGAACATGATATGAGTATATCTTCTTATTTGCGAAATATGGCATTTAAAGGTTCTGCTGTTACTAAAACCGATATTCAGACCGTTATAGAATTAAAGAGAATAGGGAACAATATCAATCAGATAGCGAAACAAATTAATCTGATTCCTCATGAAGATAATATTAAACTTTATCTTCAAGAACTACACGATATTTTAAATATGCTATCAGTAATAACAAAAAAACTTGTTTGATATGATTGCTAAAATTGAACCAGCTTTTTCATCCATGTCAACATTAAGCAGAAAAATAGATTATCAGTTGGAGAAGATTTCTTCTGGTGAAGCAAAAGAATTATTCAACTCTACGGGTGATTCTTTATCTTCTTTTTCTGATTATATGTTTCTTTTCTCTTCGCTAAATGACAGGGTGAAATTACCTTATTCTGAAATCACCTTGAATCTTTCTCCAGGTGAAAGATTGTCTGAGGCTAATTGGATTAATCTCTCTAAGGAATATATGGAGAAGATGGGTTATGGGAACTGTTGTTACTCCATTATTTTAAATAAAGACAAGGAACACTCTCATGTCCATATATTACACAGTCGCATAGATTCAGAAGGTAAATCCGTATCAAATTCTTTGGATTACAAACGCTCTGAAAAGTTAGCACGGGAACTTGAAAAGAAATATAATCTTGTCAGCCTTAAAGCAAACGAAAGAACTAAAGAACGATTATCCTCAATATCCGGACAGCGCTACTATTTTGATAATGCTTTGAAGAAAGCACTCAGAAATTATGCTGTTAAAGAAAGGGTGATGAGTATTTTATCTTCTTCAGGTGCAGCTGAACTGCTTGGCGACAGATTACAAAAATCAAAGCTGAGCAATGAAGAATGGATGTCAGTTCTTGGCAATCATGAATATGATTCAATTCTTTCTATCCTTAAAAAAGGTGGCTTCCTGAAATCTTTATATAAGGATGATCTTTTATCCAGACTTGATAAAGCTTTTGCTTCAAGTACCACCTTTCAGGAGTTCAGGGCCAATTTGCAGAAAGAAGGAGTGTATATGCGTCTGACAAGTAAGAAAGACAAGTCCTATTATGTTTATGGTCTGTCCGAGGATTCATTTTATATTAAGGATACATCCTTGCCTCAGAAATTCAGATATGGATATATGAACTTTGATGCAAAGTCAATGTCATACGATGAACAGAAACATTACCTGTTCAATAAACTGAATCTGATACTGGATAAATCAGATTCTTATGATGAATTTAAGCGTTTATTGAAAGAATCTGGTATAGGTATAAAGGAACATGTGAATAGTAAAGGCATATATGGACTTACTTATTCTGTCATGGATACAGATATTCCATTTGAATTTAAGGCTTCCGATATATCTCGCAAATTTACCTATGCTAATATTCAGAGTCATTTCTCCAGTGAACCGTTGTTGCATGACAACACGATTCACAGAGTAGGGGAGTGGCGAGAGGCTTTAGAACGCGATAATGAGTATATGTCACATTCTGCTCTTCCTTTTATACCGGATATTGATATTACCGGCGGTAGCAGGAAAAATAGAGAAGATGATCTTCCGCCTTTGAAACGGAAAAAGAAACATAAAAATAATGATTTGTCACTTTAAAAATATCAAATATGAATTTCCAGTCGCTTTTCAAAGAATATACTCCAGTAGAGTATGGTGATTTTTTTCGCCTTTATAGAATCAACAACAGGGGTTATGTCATTTACTGTAATGAAAATAACGTAATTTGCTGTATGGAATTATACGGTTTTACGGATATTTCGGTTATTATGCTGGCTGAATTACTGAAGGTTAATTTAGAAGAATTGGAAGATTGCGAAGAGTTTTCCCTGCCTGTTCGTTGCAACAGACAACAAATAATAGATTATTTGTTTGATGTTTCGGCAAAAGAAACAAATGTGAAACTAAAGCATGTATCTGGACTGCATGGCTATTTGCTCAAATCTATACATCAAGATAAATCAGGGCTGGATGCCTATCGCAACCTATTTCAATTTGATCCTGTTAAGGGAACTACAAGACTTTTGTTTGACGATAATCAGTGCCTGGCTTCAATACGCACAGATAAGTCTGGTTCTGTATATATCTGCTGGAATCCTGTCTTTTTCTTTGGTCTGGATAAATCCGGTGATCCAGACTCAACAGGATATTTACTTGCTTCATCTTCAACTTTACTGATTGATTATGTTTTGTCCAAAATTTCTTGTGAAAGAGATATAATAGTAATGGCTGGTAGCAATTATTTAGAGGCTCTGCTTTTTATTTCTTCTTTCGTTACCTCACAAGATCTTTCTTATAAATTATCTGTTTGTTATGATGATATGAATGTGACCATTCAGTTCTTGAACTGGCCTACTCCTCAAAAGATTATTAATTTTATCTCACAGCTTAATAAGCATATCCCTAACGGTTATGAAAAGCTTTCGTGTGTTATGGTAAATAAGAAAATATATTTGCAGGTTCCGGCTATCCGTTCTTATTTAAAACCGTTGCTTTACTTATACTATGATTTGTTGTGTGATGGCTCTTTAAAATTGTCATTATTGAAATCTGATGCTTCCTAATTATTATCTTTGTGCCTATTTTAATGCATTTATTATAAACCTTTATAAATAGCTATATGACAAAATCTGAATTGGTTAAACAAATATCTTATTCTACTGGTATTGATTACGCAACAGCATTAACAGTAGTAGAGGCATTCATGTCTGAAGTAAAATCTTCATTGGCAAATCAGGAACCTGTCTTTCTAAGAGGCTTCGGCAGCTTTATCCTGAAGCATAGGGCAGAGAAAACCGCTCGCAATATTTCCAGAAACACTACAGTAATTGTACCGGAACATGATATACCAGCTTTCAAACCTGCCAAAGAGTTTGTCGCTTCAATAAGTAAATTGAAAAATATTTAATAGGGACGGTTTTACACAACTATCCATTTATCTGTATCACAACTATCTGTAGAGGGTGTATGATTAGGATAAAATTACACAACTAACTTATTCTATGTTATTTTTGAATTTGTAACATAATCAAAATATGAAAGATCAACTTGCTTTATTACGAAAATGCGTCGTAAATCAAATACCGGCAACTGTATTTCAAGGTGACGATACCTGTACGGTAGAAGTCCTGGAGGTAGCCATTGAAATCTACAGAAGGCATGGCGCTTCGCGCGAGTTTCTGTATGACTTCCAGAATGTAATTGAAGATGTTAAGGCTTATCAGAGACAGAATCCCCACAGATTAAAACTGGCTGATATGACTGAGGTTGAGAAAGAACTTCTTCGTAAAGAAATGCTGGAGAAAGGATTACTGGGATGAGCGTAAAACTTACCATGTACTCTGCCGACCTGAGCAGCGAACTGCCATTGTCGTTTGCCGATCAAGGTGTGAGAGCTGGATTCCCTTCTCCTGCTCAGGACTACATGACTGACAGCATAGACCTGAACCGGGAGCTCATACGTCATCCGGCCACAACATTCTATGCCCGTGCTTCCGGAGATTCCATGAAGGATTGCGGTATAGATGACGGCGACCTGCTGGTCATAGACAAGGCCCTGGAACCTCAGGACGGTGACATCGTTGTGGCTTTCATCGATGGAGAGTTCACGCTTAAAACGGTGCGCTTTGACGATAATGAGAAATGTATCTGGCTCGTTCCGGCCAACGAGGAATACACTCCGATTAAGATTACAGAGGAGAACAACTTCCTGATATGGGGAGTTCTTACCTACAACATAAAAAGACAGCTTAGAAAAGGCAGATGATAGCCCTTGTTGATTGCAATAACTTCTACTGCTCATGCGAGCGCGTGTTCAATCCGCTGCTCCGTGACAAACCTGTTGTTGTTCTCTCGAACAATGACGGCTGTGTCGTGGCCAGAAGCAACGAAGTAAAGGCAATGGGTATCAAGATGGGTACACCTCTTTATCAGATCCGTGAGATCCTGGAGGCAAACAATGTGGCTGTCTTCAGTTCCAACTACAATCTGTATGGAGACATGAGCCGCCGGGTAATGATGCTGTTGTCCGAGTTCACGCCCGAACTGACACAGTACTCGATCGATGAAGCGTTCCTGGATTTCTCAGGCTTCGGAGAAGGGGAGAAACTGGTTTCCTACGGTCGGAAGATTGTAAAGACCATCGGAAAGGGTACAGGCATCCCGGTTACAATGGGCATTGCTCCTACAAAGACTCTGGCGAAGGTGGCAAGCCGCTACGGAAAGAAGTACAAGGGATATCAGGGTGTATGCATGATTGATTCTGAGGAAAAGCGCATCAAGGCGCTACAGGGCTTCGAAATTGGCGATGTCTGGGGTATCGGCCATCGGAGTTTGGATAAGCTGCGCTATTACGGTGTAAATACCGCTTGGGATTTTACCCAGAAAAGCGAGAGTTTTGTGCGAAAATTACTTACAATTACCGGTGTACGCACTTGGAAGGAGCTTCGTGGTGAATCCTGTATCGATGTCGAGGAACTGCCGCAGAAAAAGAGTATCTGTACCAGCCGAAGTTTCCCTGACTCCGGCCTGTCCGAGCTCTCCAGCTTAGAGGAAGCTGTCGCCAACTTTTCTTCCGAATGTGTCCGTAAGCTCCGTATGCAGCATAGCTGCTGCACAGAGATAACAGTTTTCGCCTATACCAGCCGTTTCCGTCTGGATCTTCCGCAACACTGCATCAACCGCACCATCCACATGCCGGTGCCGACCAACGACCTTCAGGAACTTGTAAGCACCGCAGTTCGGGCACTCCGCATGGATTTCCGCAAGGAGGGAGGTTACCAGTACAAGAAAGCCGGTGTCATTGTCTGGAACATAGTTCCTGACTCTGCCATCCAGACCAACCTGTTCGACACTATTGACCGTGAGAAGCAATCAAGACTGGCCGCTGCCATAGATGCCATAAACCGCAAGAACGGCCACAATACCATTAAGGTAGCTGTCCAGGGTACCACAGACAAGTCCTGGCACCTCAAATGCGAGCACATCAGCAAGCAGTACACCACCAACCTCGATGATGTCATCCTCGTGAAGTAAAATATGGTGCTGAATGTAGCTTATTTATTTCATAATTACAGCTATAAGTTAATTTTAATATCTACATTTGTATTGTTTGAATATAACCAATGATACTCTTGTTGAATTTATATTTCGTTGGAAAAGCCACGCGACTTTGACCCTTTTGGCCAAGCAGGATTGTCCCCTTTGGCTACAATATGATTGACCCTTCTGGCCAAAATAGTATTGACCACTTAGTTCACCTATTGTTATAGATTTTTTTGTGTAGATTTGAGTGCCCGAGTCCTGGTGTAACGGGGGTGATAATAAAATCTATACAAATGGATAAACGAATCAAAAACATTTTAAGATGTTATGCGGCCGGCATGGGAATCAAGGAAACGGCGTCCACGTTTCATACTTCCCGTAATACTGTCCGCAAGTATGTCCGCCTGTTCCTTTCAAGCGGCAAGAGTATTGAACAGCTTCTTTCCCTGTCCGACGGGCAATTGGATGAACTGTTCGGCTGTACGGCATCCCGGCATCGGGAGCCTTCTTCCAGGAGGATTGAACTGGAGGCCTTGCTTCCCGGCTATGTATCCCGCCTGTCACGCAAAGGCATGAGTGTCCGAAAACTGTTCAAGGAATACCATGCCGAATATCCTGACGGCTATCAGTTGTCTTCCTTCAAACGGGCTGTCCGTCAGTACAAGTTTCACATCAAGGTCGTCGGTCATGTCGAGCACTATGCCGCCGACCAGATGTATATTGACTTTGCCGGTGACAGGCTTGAAGTCGTTGATGAAATGACGGGCGAGACGAAGAAAGCCGAGGTGTTTGTCGCCATCCTTCCGTTCAGCCATTATACCTACTGCGAAGCCGTGTGGTCGCAACGCAAGGAAGACCTGATAAAGGCATGTGAGAATGCCATGCAATATTTTGAAGGCGTTCCTGCGGCTATCGTCCCCGACAATCTGAAGGCTGCCGTCACACGAAGCGACCGCAACGAGCCTGTCATCAATGATGATTTCGCCGCTTTTGCCGAATATTACGGCTGTGCGGTCTATCCCGCCCGTGTACGTCATCCCAAAGACAAGGCTTTGGTAGAGAATGCCGTAAAGCTCCTCTACCGTTCCATTTACCTTGACATAGAGGGAATGGCATTCTCCGGCCTGGAGAAACTCAATACCGCCATCCATGTCTCCCTGCTTGATTTCAATGAAAAGGTGATGGCCGGACGGGAGGTGTCACGCAAGGAAATGTTCCTTCAGGGAGAGAAGGACTATCTTCGGCCGCTTCCCGTGAAACGTTACGTAATGAAAGAAAGGAAACTGATGACTGTCGGGAAGAACTCTTACGTCTCGTTGTTCAAGCACCATTACAGTGTTCCCAAGGAATATATAGGAAAGCGTGTGACGATTCTCTATGATGCCGACACGGTGGAAATCTACTGTGGCATGAACCTTGTCGCCACCCATGACCGCTGTGACATTCCTTACACTTATTCCTGGAAAAAGGAGCACAACCTGCCCGGTCATTATGGCCCCTATGACAAGGACTTGGAGGAACTCTTCCAACGTGCCTCGGAAATAGACAATATCGTATTGAACTATCTACGGGAAGTGGAGCGTGCCATGCAATATCCGCCAAAAGCGTTCAGGTCCTGTCGGGGTATCTTGACGTTGGAGAAAAAATACGGTCGCGACCGTCTGGTTGCGGCTTGCGCATGTGCGGACCAGAAGTTGCAATACGGGTATCAGGCCTTGCGCGAGGTGCTTGAACTGGGAGAAGACGCGGATTTCCTTCCCGATGAGGACGGGAAAGTACAGCCCGACATGACTTCCCCGGCTCCATTGACCCACAAAAACATACGTGGACGTGAATATTACAGAAAGGACAAACAATAAAACTCATATGTATGGAAGTAAACAATAAAACAGCTCCCGTTACGGGACAACAGGACCAGAATACCATATCACTGGATTTAATGAACCGTATGAAATTGCATGGCATGGCAGAGGCTTTCAGGGAAAGTCTTGCCGGCACCACTCCGCAATCCATGACTGCGGACACGTTCCTTTCCATGCTCCTTGCACGCGAATGGGACTATCGTGCGCAGGCTGCCATTGCACGGCTTACCAAGAATGCGGCATTCCGTTACAAGGCCTATATTGAACAGGTCGACTATGCCACGAACCGGGGGCTGGATCGCAACCAGATGGAACGTCTCGCCACCCTTGATTTTGTGCATAAGGCACAGAACCTTTTCATTACCGGTTCTTCAGGAACGGGGAAAAGCTATCTGGCCTGCGCCCTCGGCCACGAAGCATGCAAAAGGGGATTCCGTACCTTATATGCCAATGCCCCGAAACTGCTCGGAGCGCTGAAAGTCGCCAAAGTCAAAGGTACACTTGAGACGGAACTCAAGAAGATTGAGCGATGCCAGTTACTCATCCTTGACGACCTGTTCATCGTGCCTCTCGACGCCAAGGAGCGTCCCATACTGCTTGACATCATCGAGGACAGGCATGAACGGAAATCCATCATCATCACATCGCAGTACCCCTCCTCCAACTGGTACGACATGGTAGGTGACCCGACAATAGCCGATGCAATCCTTGACCGCATCATACATACGGCTCATACCATAGAGTTATATGGTGAAAGTATGCGAAAGTTAAGGTCTAAGAAAAACGGGAAATTTTAAAAGGGTAAAATAAAATTGACCCCCAACACCAGGACTTTAAAGGGTCAATCATATTGTAGCCAAAGGTGGGCAAATCCTGTTTGGCCAAAAGGGTCAAAGTCGCGTGGCTTTTCCAGATCCCTATCAACATTTGTAAAAGTATAGAATTGTTCTAAAGGTATATCTTTTAAACCTGTTTCTTCCATTAATTCCCTTTTCGCGGCTTCTTCTGCCGATTCATCCATCCTTAAAAAGCCTCCAGGAAAAGCCCATGCTCCTTTATATGGTTCTACTCCCCTTTGAATCAATAGAACTTTTATGCTGGTACCATCAAATCCAAAAATCACACAATCCACGGTTACTGCAGGATGTGGATATTTATATGAAAATTTATATTCTTCCATTATTATGCGTATTATATACGCAAAGATATATATTCCATATTCAAATATCAAATTTCTGCGTATATTTTACGCATCTTAATATATCTACCTATACATTATATACGATTCATTTTTTTATTCTCTGATGTTTAAAGTTAAGGGAAGATAAGGTTGCAATGTTGCAATCTTATTTTATTTATCTCTATATAAACAGATTGAAATATTTCTTTATTAAATCATTATATTAACCTTTCTATACCTTTGCATCAGTAAAACAAACAAATTCAGTCACATAAAAATTAAGAATTATGAAAAAGATATTTTTTGCTTTCGCACTTTCATGTATAGGTTTTATTTCTACAAATGCTCAGAGTTTATATAATTCAAACTCCTATTTTGGTTCGAGTTCTTCTACCTCTATATCCTCTACAAATAGCTCAGTTCGCTATCAGAAAGGATATACTAGAAAAGACGGAACTTATGTAAATGGTCACATGAAAACAAGAAGCAATAATACCAATCATGACAACTTCTCTACCATAGGAAATTCAAATCCTTATACCGGTTCTACGGGTTCTGTTGCTAAAGACTATTCTGTAGGTGCATATAATTATGGGAGCGGTAAGACCATTCATACTGGTAGTCGCGGTGGACAATATTACATCAACAGCAACGGTAATAAGACTTATGTTCCTAAAAGAAGAACAAGATATTAATCCCTATAGAATTATTTAAATAAGAGGAACTATCATTAACTATATAATGTCATATAAAGTATGGGTACAATAACTAATGATAATGAATTCATAGTCCTTGATATAAACAGTGATAGCAATAATTTTAAGTGTTTAGCAAGTGTCAGCTCTGCCTTGTCTGCAGCCAGATCTGATGTTGAAGTGTTAGATGAAACAATCAATTCAATAAAGGGTTTAAAGCCTGATTGTGATAAAATTGATTATGCTCTAGCTGCAAGTTCAGGAGCTTTATGTGGCATAATAGATATTTTTCTTGTTGGCAAACCTTGTGATACTTTTTTGGGCAATATTACTGATAATTGGTTTGAAAGAAGAACTTGCGATTTTGCTAAAATATGTGGTTGGAAAGGTAATGAACAGAATCCGGTAAGTTCAGCAATAAGCTATCTTGAGAGGTACTTTAAAGTTCCTTATGACCAGAGAGGTTGCGGTGATGCCGGTCAGTTCATATTTGAACTGAATCCTACCAACCACCACTTTAAATCTTTGGCTCATAATCCAAGTTTGCTCGGTCTATTCTTTTCTATACTTGACCAATTTACAAACTCATCTCATTTTATCTCAAACGGAGAACTTATAGAGTTAGTTGATGCCGATGGTAGTTTCAAATTAAGAGGAAACACTCTTATGGGTAAACTCTGGTGCGGTTTTGTCAATTGGTTTGGACACCTAATGTCTGATGTCTGTGGTTCTTCAGGTAGCTCAGGAAGAGGTATGGGTATTCCTTCTCCTTTATGGACATGGATGAATAGTATAATTGCAATTAAGAGTAAGTTAGGTATCCCTGTTGGTGAATTTGATAAAAATTTTAATGAACTGGCTCTTACACTATACAAAGAAGGTTATGATTTCCGTTTTCAGACTACACAATTAATTCCTGTGCTAGTCAATGAACTGATAGTAAGATTATGCTACTCTATTAGACGCGCCATAGGGTATTACAGAGAAACACCAGATGAACAACGCTCCTTTAAAGCCATGTGGAACAGATGTGCTCCTTTTAAAAATCCTACAGTAAAAAGAATGTTAACGGTAGCACACGGAACATTCTGCCTTGTAGATATAGGAGATGCTACAATTAGAGGTTTTGTTACTGGAGCTGGTTCTTTTAATCCTGTCGAATTCTTTTTAAGGCTTAATATTGTTGGACTTGGTAGATTTACAATCTCATTATATGGTGAAACAAAACGTGAAATTAATTACCATAAGGCAAAGAATAAAGCAATATTTGCAGAAAGACAAAAAGCTGTTCTTGATTTTTACATATCTGGACTACAACAACTAGAAATCTTGTATGACGATAAAGAATACCTTACTCTAGTTGATGACTTAAGAAACAATGATTACTTAACAGCTTTTACAAAAAGTACATCATTAGCTAAATTAAGAGGTGTTCCAGAGGAAAAAATATTGACAACAAAATCCGATATAGATAACTATTTTAACAACTAAGAATATGAGCAAACAATCAAATTTAGATAAATCAACTGATAGACTTAAAGCGTTAATCAGCATTGTAAACAAACTTATTAATGAACTCGGCGTTAGAGATGAAATATTGTATAATACACTTAGTATTATTCAATCTCAGATTGACAAAATTAGAAATGTGCCAAGTGATACACTGCTGACTTATCAGAGAATAAAAGAAGAAAGACTTTCTTGGAAAAAACAGGTGGATAAGATATATGATGATTATGAATCTGCCAAAAAAGCAAATGTTGGATATGCTGCAAGTGGTACCGGATTAGGTGTTGGTGTAGCATTTCTTGGTCCATCTGCAGCTATGGGTATTGCAACAACCTTTGGTGTTGCTTCAACAGGTACAGCTATTTCTGCTTTGAGTGGTGCTGCTGCAACAAATGCAGCATTGGCATGGCTGGGTGGTGGTGCTTTAGCTGCTGGAGGTGGAGGAATGGCTGCTGGTAATGCTCTATTAGCTTTGGCTGGTCCTGTTGGATGGACTATAGCTGGACTTTCATTATTAGGTAGTGGTATATTTTTCTTGAAGTCTCTTAATGAAAAGAAAAAGCTAGAGAATATATTCCTTCTTATTAGTTTACGTGATGAAAAAAAATATCAGATGGCTATAGTTGAACTGAATGAAAGACTTAGTAGAATTGCTGATGAAACAAAAAAACTTCAGGAAGCTATTATTAATATCAGCTCATTTGGTTATGACTATAATAGTATGACAGAAGATCAACAATATGCTTTAGGTTCATACGTAAATCTCATGAACTCCGCGACACAGCTATTGGTTAATCCAATCTTAGGTCTTCAGCCCAACTATACAGATAGTGACTTAAGTGACTTTATTTCGTGGAATGTTTTAGGTAGATCGCTAATTATTAAGTCTGATAAATATAAAAGCTTAATCGTATATTTGGTAAATCTTTTCTGGGCTATTCAAGTTGATGATTCTGACATGAAACTTTTTATTAATTCATTGAAAAAGAATAAAGATTTCTTGACGGATATGGGTCTTTCTAAAGACGAACTTGATGAGAAACTGATAAAATATATTCAGGAGGCAATAAGAAGAAAAAAGAATCAAATGAAAGATTAAATACTATATCTATCTAACCTTATATAGACTAAAATAAACTATAGTTTAACATGGACTATAAAAGTTTGCCCTATACATTATATATATAGGGCTTTTTTCTTGCTTTTTAAGTCTAAATACAATAACTTTGAAAAATCAAGTATAATTTAGACTTATGGGAGAAAAAATAGGATATGCTAGAGTAAGTACAAGGGAGCAAAACCTTTCTTCTCAGGAAGATGCACTGAACAATGCTGGGTGCATCCGTATCTTCACAGATAAAATCTCCGGAAAGGAGTTCAAGCGTGAAGGTCTGACTGCTTGCTTGGATTACCTTCGTACCGATGACACACTTGTCATTTACCGACTTGACCGATTAGGCAGATCCGTAAAGGAAATGCTCGACCTTTGTGCCAAGCTGGAGCAACGGCGAATCAAACTTGTTTCCCTTCAGGACAATCTTGATACTTCTACCGCTGTCGGCAGGTTCACCATGCAGATACTCGCATCACTGGCCGAGTATAACCGCAATCTTATTCTTGAAGGGTGTAAAGCCGGAATCGATGCAGCCAAGAAGAGAGGTGTAAAGTTCGGAAGACAGGAAGGAACTAAGATGAAAAAACCGAAGAAGGAAGCTGTCATCCAACTCTACAAGGCTGGTACAGCCGTACAGCAGATAATGGAGATAACCGGCATCAAGGCAAAACAGACAATTTATAACTATCTGTCCGAAGAGGATATTCAACCAAACAGAAAGTAATTTGATTATGTAACGTAATCAAATATTATTAAAACAATAAATTCAAATATATTAGCATTACCAATATGACAAAGCAAGATTTTATAAAGAAATTCCCCGATATAAAGGTACAGCAGTTTGAAACTGAAACTATACTCAGTAAACAGGAAATCATGGATATCGTAGAGCAGGCTACACAGTCTATGGATATGGGCCTTGTCTATTATGAACATTGTGGATGCAACATAACTGTTTTTACCTCAGATAAGATGAAAGCCGAACTTGCCAAGATGGTACCAGGCTACCAAGTTACAGACCCGAATACTGGAGAAACCGGAACTATCGTATCAGAAAAATATATTGTTTGCGGCAATTACTGTGTAAGGGTGGAGTTCCCTTCTGGTACAGATGTTTATGACTGTGATTTCTTTATTGAATAATATGCTGAACAAATCTTAGATAAAATGGAACAAGGAGAAATAATACTATATCAACCGGATGAAGCTATCAGGCTTGAAGTGCGCATGGAAAATGAAACAGTTTGGTTAACACAAGAACAGATAGCCAACTTATTCGGAACAAAAAGACCTGCCATTACCAAGCATCTTAATAACATCTACAACAGTGGTGAACTTGATGTAGATAGCACATGTTCCATTTTGGAACATATGGGTAATGATGGAAAACAAAAGTACACTACCAAGTATTACAATCTTGATGCGATTCTCTCTGTAGGATATCGCGTAAACAGTAGAAACGCAACGCTTTTCAGGAGATGGGCGAGTGGTGTTCTAAAAGAATATCTGTTAAAAGGATACTCAATAAACCAACGTCTTTCAGAGTTGGAGAAAACAGTTGCCTTACATTCGGAAAAGATTGACTTCTTTGTCCGTACCTCACTGCCACCGGTGGAAGGTATCTTCTATGACGGACAGATATTCGATGCCTACAAGTTTGCTTCAGACCTTATCAGATCTGCCAGAAAATCCCTTCTTCTGATAGACAACTATGTCGATGATTCCGTATTGCTTATGCTGAGCAAACGCAATCCGGGTGTGACGGCCACAGTCTATACACAGAAGATTACACCGCAGCTTCAGCTTGACCTTGACAAGTATAATGACCAGTACCCACCCATCAATATCAGAACCTACCGGAACAGTCATGACCGTTTCCTGATAGTTGACGATAAAGATGTTTACCATATAGGAGCTTCATTGAAGGATCTTGGCAAGAAATTGTTTGCTTTCTCGAAGTTGGAAATAGAACCCGGTCTTATAACTGATAAACTGTAAAATAATATTTTATGAAACCCACCGACACAACCCATACCCCAGATGGTATCCTCCCTACTCCAGGCAGCTACCCTCTCTACGAATACCCGGCATATACCTTCGACAGGAAATATGAGAATGACGAGTTCCAGAAAAAGGTAATCACCCTCGACAGCGGTTATCACCTGGTTCTGGCTCCTCCGGGATGCGGCAAGACGGATATCCTTGCCGAAAGGGTGGTTCGTGCCCTTTCATGCGGTGTGTCGCTGGATGATATGCTCTGTCTGACCTTCACGAACAGGGCGGCCAGAGGTATGCGCTCCCGAATACTCGAAAGGCTTCAGTCTTCAGGAGAAATGAGCCTGTTTGTCGGAAACGTACACCGCTTCTGTTCGCATTACCTCTTTGACAACAACGTGGTGGCACGTGATACCACCGTCATTGACGAGCAGGAATCTTTGTCTATTATGGCTTCCATTTTCGGCTGGGATGAAGGTTCTTTGGCCAGCAATGGCTACAAGCGTGTTCTTACCAATGCCATCAAGATGCAGCACCTTGGATATATGATTGCCAACGGATGCCCTAAGGAGTTCCTGATGCACACCGACCTGTTCCGCACGTTTGACTATAAGACGCTTTTCAAGCTGGTGTCCCTTGACTATACGATGGAGAACTTTGCCGGACTCTACAACGGTACTGTTTTTCCGAAAGTAGATACTTCTGGTCAGCCGTCAAAGTACTTGGATGACTGTCTCCAGCAGTTCAAGTTTGCAAGAAAATACCAACAGTACAAGGAAGAAAGAAATCTGATTGACTTCGATGACCTGCTTATCTTGACCTATATCCACGCTTCACAGCATCAGGACAGGCTGAAGAAATATTCCTGGATTCAGATTGACGAGGTTCAGGACCTCTCCCCTTTCCAGTTCGGAATTATCGACCTGTTTACTGACCATTCTGAGGAAAACGTGACGCTTTATCTCGGAGACGAGCAGCAGGCAATCTTCTCATTCATAGGTGCTAAGCTCGCAACGCTTGAATGGTTGCGTGAACGCTGCGGAGAGAACATGCACCGCCTGTATTTCAATTATCGTTCCCCGAAATATCTCTTGGATGTCTTCAACACATACGCCAACATGGAGCTTGATGTTGACACTCATTTCCTGCCTAAGACGAACAATCTTACTGAAGCCGGACAGGATTCTCTCTGCATCATGTCCGCTCCCGAAAAGGACGCTGAAGTTAGGCTTGTGGCTGAAAGTGTTGGTAATTTCTGTACCTTGTATCCTGCTGAAAGGGTGGCTGTTCTTGTGCCCTGGAACAAGGATGCCGACCAGATTTCGCGTGAACTCTCAAACCGCAATATCCCCCACTTCAAGATTTCCGGAACAGACCTTTTCACTACCCGTCAGGCTCAGCTGCTTTTTGCCCATCTGCAGGTGGTGTACTTGGACTCCAACATGATGGCTTGGTCAAAGATCCTGACCGGGACAGGTATCTTCAATGATGACTCCGAGGCACGCCGCTTCGTGAAGCATCTCCGTGACAACTACCTGCTGCCGTCTGATTTTCTCAACTACACGCGCAGCTCATACATGCTGGAGCTGTACAGGTGTTGTCAAGGTGAATACGTTATCTTTGATACGGAAACCACAGGCTTGAATGTCTTTGAGGATGACATCGTGCAGATTGCGGCTATCAAGGTGAATGCCGGGAAGATTACTGACCGCTTCAACATCATCCTTCACACTGACAAGCCGATACCGGCTATGCTCGGAGGTATCATTAACCCTCTTCTTCAGGAATATGAGCGTGCGGAAAAGGTTGACCGTAAGACCGGTCTGTGTGCGTTTATGGACTTCGTGGGTGACTGTACCCTTATCGGCCAGAACGTGGAGTATGACTGCAATATCCTTGACTACAATCTCCGTAGGGATTGCGGTGACTTCTCTTTCCCTACTGTTCATCCTCTGTATTTCGATACCCTCAGGGTGGCACGCATCATGGCTCCACGCTTGAAGTCCTACAAGCTCAAATCCCTGCTGGAGGTCTTCGGCCTTGAAGGGGAGAACTCCCATCTGGCTGATGATGACGTCATCGCTACCTTGTCAGTGCTTGACCACTTCCTGGGTATCTTTGCTGCCAACATGCAGCAGCACATCGACTGCCTTCAGTACAACTCTGCCGTGGCCGAGCTGTTCCGCAGAGCCTACGCCGACATCTATCACGATTCGCTCAGCCGTCTTTACCAGAGATCGTCTGAATCTCCTCTGCTTGTTGACGAGCTGGAGCATCTGTATGGCACATTCATACAGAAAGACTGGATAACAGCGAACCCGAAGATGCAGTACATCTTCAGCTTCCTCCGTAACGATGTAATCTCCCTGGAGAAGACTCCGAGCCTGAAGGAGCAGCTTTCAGCCCACCTTCTCGATATAACTACCTACCGTGAAGCTGACCTGTGTGACAGCACATGTATAACAGAAAAGGTGTTCGTCTCTACAGTCCACAAGGCAAAAGGCCTGGAGTTTGAGAACGTGATCATCTTCGAGGCAACCGATGGTGTCTATCCGTTCTTTGACAAGAAGACTCCGGAGGAAATCAGAGAATCAGCAAGACTGTTCTATGTAGCCATGACCAGGGCAAAGAAACGCCTGCACATCACATACGCAGAATCCGTGTCCGGAATATCAAAATGGGGAAACCCCTACTCTATCGACAAGGAACCCACCCCATTCCTCCGCCACATAAAGAAATACTTCCGTTTCTGATTATGTTACACATTCAAAGCATGTACGTAGCTATTTTTCCTTTAAAGAATCTCATTATATGCTATAATTAGAGGATTATTATGTATTTTTGCTACATTATTTCTATTCACAATGAAACTTAATCGAATAAAAACTATATTGGTTGAGAAAGACTTGTCTCAACGGTGGTTGTCTTCTCAAATAGGTAAAAGTTTTAGCACCACTAATGCTTATTGCTGTAATAGACAGCAGCCCAATTTGGAAACACTTTATAAAATTGCTCAAATTCTTTCAGTTGATATGAAAGAACTAATAGTAGATACCATTGAAGATAAGAATGATGTTAGAAACAGTTATTAAAAATACAGATGATTTTATCGCTTCAGTTCCAAAGACTCAGCGAAAGAAATATGGTCAGTTTTTTACAAACATGACTACGGCTTCTTTTATGGCCTCTCTTTTCAACTTTAACCTATCAAAATCTGATATTTACTTATTGGATGCAGGTGCAGGTACAGGTATTTTATCAGCCGCTGTTATTGATAGATTGAAAGAATTAGGTTATAAAGGAAAAATTCACTTGACATGTTATGAAACTGATGAACATGTCCTGTCACTTTTATATAACAATCTTGATTTGCTCCATACAGAATATGGCGTAGAATATTGTGTAATCCAAGACAATTATATAACTTCTCAAAACTTTGAAGATAGTTCTGTATTTTCTACCCAAAATATAGTTTACGATTACATAATAGGTAATCCACCATATCTTAAGATACAGAAAGATGCAATAGAAGCTAAAGCTATGCCGAGTGTATGTTATGGAGCACCAAATTTATATTTCCTATTTTGGGCTATGGGCATTTTTAACTTAAGAGATGGTCAGGAATTGGTATATATTGTTCCTCGTTCCTGGACTTCTGGTGCCTATTTTAAGAAGTTTAGGGAATATATCTTCAAATATTGTGTTATCACTGATATTCACTTGTTTGATAGCCGGGATAAGGTTTTTGATGGTGAATCGGTTCTTCAGGAAACAGTAATTATAAAGGTCAAGAAAACTACAGTTAAGCCGGAGTTTATTAATATAACTTCTTCTTCAACTTCATTATTTTCTGATTTAAAGAGTTTTAAAGCATCTTATGATACTGTTGTATCACGTAATCAGTTCGTTTATTTGGTGACCAATGAGAATGATGCTGCTATCCTTTCTATGATTAATCGATTCGACAAAACTCTTTTGGACATTAATTTACGTATGCAAACAGGATTAATTGTAGATTTTAGGACAAGAGAAGTACTTCGTAATCAACTTGAAGAGGATTCATACCCTCTCCTATATTCGCAACATATTAAGAATGGCCGTGTTGTATGGCCGCTTGGTAAAGAAGGTGAGGTTATAAAAACAGACCGCAGGTCTTTTCTTCAGGAAAACAGTGATTTTCTCATGGTTAAGCGTTTTACCTCTAAAGAGGAAGAGAGAAGATTGCAATGTGGCATATATCTGAAACAAAGATTTCCTCAGTTTCAGTATATTAGCACACAGAATAAAATAAACTTCATAAAATGTGATTCTACCTGCATTGCCTATGGCTTATTTGTATTGCTTAATTCTAGCTTTTATGATAAATATTATCGTATATTAAATGGTTCAACACAGGTAAATTCTACAGAAATAAATCAAATGCCTGTTCCGGATAGAGCTTTAATAGAAAATATGGGTCGCGATTTGATTCATAAAGAATTATCTGTCGCAAATTGTAACGAAATTTTTACTAAATGGATAAATTAGAATCTGTAAAAGAACTATTAGGCAGAATCAATATGCCTTCTAAACAACAAAGTACACTCTGTTGTCTTACTCTTCTTGCTATGGCTAATCTTAGAAAGGAAACGTCTTGGCGTGAAGCTACAAATGAATGGATAAGAATTCATGATATAATTTCTTTTATTGCAGACAATTATGGTGTAATATATGCTGAAAATTCAAGAGAAACCTTCCGAAAGCAAGCTATGCATCCATTCAGGACGGCAGCTCTAATTGAGGACAATGGCAAAGCAACCAACAGTCCTAATTATCGCTATCGCATAACTACTGAATTTCTTAAGGTAATTTGTTCCATAACTGATAATTTTGACTTTGCACATGATAATAATGATACCCTAATGCAATTTATAGGTAAGCATCGTTCTCTGTCTGATATATATGCCTCGAAAAAGAAAATGCAGAAAATGCCTGTTAGAATTAACAATGAAGACTATACCTTTAGTCCTGGCAAGCACAACCAACTACAGAAGGCTATACTAGAGGAATTTGCTCCTCGTTTTGCTCCACATTCTGAATGTCTTTATGTGGGTGATACCATAAAGAAAGATATGATTAAGAACATTGAAAAGCTCTCTTCTCTAGGTTTTGAAATTACTCTTCATGATAAAATGCCAGATGTCGTTTTATATAGAGAAGATAAAAATTGGATATATTTTATAGAGTCTGTCACATCTGTAGGCCCGATGGATCCTAAAAGAATCCTAGAGATAGAGACTATGACAAAAAACATAACAGCTGGGCGTGTATATGTCACAGCTTTCCTGGATTTTGCTACATTCAAAAAATTCTCTGATCAATTAGCCTGGGAAACTGAGGTTTGGATTGCTGATATGCCGGAACACATGATTCATCTTAATGGTAATAAATTCCTTGGCCCACATTGATCATATGATTCACCATGCTGGTACAATAATCAACTATATATTACTTAATATGAAAGATAAAACACCATTTGTCATATTCTTTGGTGTTTTATCTTCTCTTTTTGGAACCTCAATATTTTATTGCATATTTTTCATTCTTCTTATTCTATCTGCTAATTTAACTAGTATACGAAAATATTTTGTTACTGTCACAAATTCAAATTCACCTTCTCAAACTCCAAATATCTCCCCCTGAACCTCTCATAAACCTGAGCATAATACTCCGGCAGATACTGTATCATCGCATCTACAAAGTCCTCCAGTGTAACAGCATTCAGTTTATAGGCATATTCAGCCTTCAGGTACTCCGTAACAGACTTGATTTCCTCTTCGGTTGACGGATGCTCCTTTGGTGAAAGCACTACTGAATACGAATCCTTCAGTCCTTCGACCATCCTGTACCGCTCTGTTAGCAAAAGGTTTCTGTAAATCTGCGTAAGTTTTACTTTACCTCCCATCAGCAGGTCCTCAAAGTCTGCGCTGAACAGACCGGTATCAATGAGCATCTGTTTCTGCTCCTCACAACGGTTTGCCTCGTTCACTCCAAGCACATCCGTATATTTCGTCTCTATGGCGATGATATGCTTGCCGCCCTTGTTATCTACGAATCGGATATATGCATCCATGGCAGACTTGTCGTTCGTATATTTCTCTATAGGTGTAGGTATAAACTCCAGACCGATTTCCGTTACCTCAAATACCGGGATGTTCCTGAAGACCGACCTCACGGCAAGTGTAACCTTTGCCGGATCCTGCTTCAACAGTAACATCAGGGGATGGAATAGGTTGAATGCCATCGGCTGGCTCGAAAGCAGGTTGTTGAATAGTCTGAACCCGTCTATCGTCTCAACCGTCTTTTTCTTTTTTTTCTTTTCAACTCTTTCCTTGGCATATTCGAAAGTCTCCTTCATTAGGAAGTTCTTTCCGGATTCTTCACCCCCACTGATCATGTTCCCATATTTCTGTTTGGATCCTTTTGTCGGACCTACTCCTTCTTCTTCGCCTATCTCCACCCTATACATTGATTGGAGTAGCCTTGCTTTCCTGGTGAAAGCATTGTCGCTTTCACACTGGTTTCCGTAAATTTTATTTATTTCCATATGTACCTTAGTTTTTTCATTTCTTATATTTTCTCCTTAAATACTCCAGTTCTTCCTTAGCAAAATCTTTACAGTTTTCATCCGTAAGCATACTCATGAAATATTGAACAGCTTCTTTTATCTTTTCCATTTCAATAAGACAATAACCATATCTTCTTTTTAAGAAGCTCATATACATGTTTTTTTCATCATCATCCATATTATTGTTGGATTCTACTCTTTGTCTTTCATTATTCAATACTCCGAATGTCCTCACATCATTTGAATTTGTCAAAGCGTTGATAAACTCAATTTCATATTTGACTTCTTCACTGCCATGCAGAATACCGAGATAATATATTGCTTTTGAATATATATTAAATTCCATATATACAAAGCCTAACATATAACATACTTCACCAAACATTCTGTATTCAAATTGGTCTACTTTTTCTGTTCCCCAATCTCTTTGAAGTATGTTTAATGAGCGTAACAGATAGAACAGTGCATCACCCCATATTTTATTTTGGAATGCTTGTGCTCCATTAATAAATAGAAGATTGAGTTCCTTATTATTACCCAATGTGAAATACTCCATATATTCACATGATTTTTCCTTTTCTACACTGTCCTTTGCCTTTTGCCTTAGCAATTGCAACTTTTCTTCGTCATATTCTGGTCTGAGTTGGAAATCTATCTCCAATGTTTTCAAGATGTTATCTTTGTTGTTGTCTAATAACATCGGCGGGGCCATCAGTAAGGTTACTGAAACATAGCCTCCTTTCTTTTTCATATTTATTATCACAGAACGGTTCTGATCAAGAATAGAATTATCTGTAATATCAGTCAATTTTTCTTCCTTCTCAAATATTCTATAACCTAACTTATTATATGATAGATATATCGAAACATCATTATGTCTATTCATTATATTGCATAAATCAAGATTCCATATCTTATTTATGTCGTTAACCAGTTCAGATTCATTGCTTTCATTATCTATCCATAGCATGAATGAAAGTTCATCTTCTATGATATTGTAAATGTCCTTTAATACAGTTCCAAACAAATTTACTGTTGGTCTGATTTCTTCTTTCTGTTCATCTGGTTTTCTTATATCATTCAGCTTTATATATACCGAATCCAGTTTTTTCTTTATTTCATCTTTAGCATCATTTTCTATCATGTAAACTGCTTGTTCCCAATAATATGATGCCATTTTATATAAGCCTCTGTTGTAATAACATTCCCCTAATCTGTCACATATAATGAGAAAATGTTCTCCTAATCTTTCATTGTAATTTTTCAGAATTTGCTCCGATAGATATTTATGCGTAAATGTTAGGTATTCTATAGCATCTCTCCATCTGTTATTTTTTAAATATTCCTCACCTTTTTCCTTATATTTCCCCGGTCCATTTAGCAGATTTAATGATAATGCTTCATAGTAATCGAGTTCCTTATTTTTTTCAACCTTCTTAATGGCTGTAACTCTATCTGCTTTTATCTTTTCCAATATCCAATCGGATTTATTGAGATCAAAAACAAGCAGACATCTACTGATTTTTTCTTTTGCACCCTCTTCTTTATTGTAGATTGATATATTGCTCATTAGAGACATGTTCTGACCTATTTGTCCCCAGGGATGGAAATGCACAACTATAAATCCCTTTTTCTCATAGTTAGTATATCCTATATAAACTATGACACTTCTTGACTGTCCATTTGATGTATAATTCCCTTCTCTATCCTTAAAAAGATAATCACTGAAAATGTTATATTTTTCTATGTCTTCAATTAAATTTTGCTTTTTCTCTTCAAAATCTTCTGTTATGGAATAGCAATTATTAATAATCTTGCCAGACATAGATATTCCTGCCTTTTTTAGAATCTCTGTAAGTTTATAATCTGGATTTCCTGTCAGTCTGACGGTGAAATTTTTTTCACTCTGCTCTATAGCATCTGCTTCATATTCAAAAACATACCTTTCGTTCAATACAAGTGTGTCTAAATCAAATGGATTAAAATTATCCTTTTTGTTATTGAATAACGCTTTTGCTTTCCCTATTAGATTCTTCATTTGTTATTTATTTGCAGTAAATCGTATTTATTATATACACAACATCTTATTTTTAATTCAGATAATCTATCGGATTTAGATAGAAAGACTTTTGCCACCCAAGAGGAGAAGTGTCTATTCTCCATGGTTATGGTACAAGAGTTCCTATTCCATAATGTAGATGGGCTGGGGTTGTCTTCGCATTACCAGTATTCCCAACAGTACCTATTATCGTATTGGGTGAAACAAAAGCACCAATATGTGTCTTTATTTCATCGCAATGCGCAAAATAATGGATTCTCCATTTAGGGCCTAATACTAGTACGAATTTTCCCCCTTTACCATATTCTGCTACTCCTACAACTATTCCATACACTGAAGAGCGGATAGGCGTACCTCTCTTTGCGAAAATGTCAACTCCCTTATGTACGATAGATGTACCCCATCCCTCATACCAGAAAGTCTGATGATTATAACTGTGACTACCAGCTCCTTCAACCGGCATCTTAAGATTCTGGGGTATTAACATACCTATCAGAAATATTAGAAACAATACTAATAGTGTATTCTTAATTACTTTTTTTATTTTCCCTTTTCCCATTCTTTATTCTAAAACACTCCTAATATAAACATTACTATTACCGTCACCAGCACCACCAACACCACATAAAGTCCCACCGGCTTCGACTGTCTCTCAGCCTGTTTCAGTTGCTCCTCCAGCCTTGTCGCCAAAGCCTTGGCATCCGCAAGTTCCTTTGAGGACTTCGCATTCTGTGTAGTTATCTCTGTCAGTGACTTCTGCAGGGCAGCATTCGTCTGCTGCATCTTCGATATGTTCTCATTGAAACTCTTCGCCTGTTCCTCATAGACCTTGACCTGTTTCTCGGTAGTCTCATGCTGCTTCTTCATCGCCTCTATCTGCTCCTTGTATAGCTTTTGGGCATTCTCGGCACTCTTGTTCAGCTCAGTTATCTTGTTCTGCAGCTCCTTGTTCTGTTTTTCCGATAGTACCATCTGGTCGGCGTGCAGCTTCTGTGCGTTGGCCGCATTCTTGTTCATTTCGACTATTTTCTCTTGCAGTTCCTTGTTCTGCTTCTGCGCCACAATCATCTGTTCCGCATGAAGCTTCCGGTTTGCCTCACTTTCTTTAGTAAGTGTCGCTATCTTCTCGTTCAGCTCCTTGTTCTGCTTTTCCGAAGCCGTGATACGTTCCTCAAACTGCTTCTTCACCTGTTCCACCAGCACGGCCTTGCTCTTCTCCCTCTGGTCTATCACACGGTTCACCAGATCCTTGAAGTACACTCCGAGCAGCGAAGGCGTACCCAGATCCTTATCAGCCACCTTTGCTATGAAAGGTTTCTCTCCCGGATGCCCCACTCCCGTTATAAACGGCGTGGAGAGATTCACAACACTCTCGATAAGGTCCGGCATGTCGAACACTTCCCTGATACCGCTACCGCCTCCCCTGACGATGGCTATCACGTCATATCCCATCCGGTCAAGCTGTCCCAGTTTGGCCCTGAGCTGCGAAATCTGCGCGAATGTCTCATTCTCCTCTACGAAGTCAATATGCGACCTGGCCGCTTCCAGACCCTTCTTGAAGTCCTGGTCTGTGATGGTTCCCCTTGCAAACAGCAGACAAATGTTGGGTTTTTCTCCTCGGAATAGCTTCGCTTCCAGCACCCCGTCCACATTCCTGTACCCCCTTGCCGACTTCTCAGCTTGGAGGCTCATAAGTCTCTGTTCATCCTCCGATATCACATTCTCCTCGATCACGTCATACCTCGTCACGTGGAAGTGAAGGTCTATCGAGCACCTGTTCCTCAGTTCCTTTGACACAACTCCGGAGACCTGTACCAGAGTCCCGTCTTTCATCTTGTCCCTGAGGGCTGCCGGCACGACCAGCGTCATTTCAAAGTTGTCGTTCTGTGCCGCCAGACTGTCATAGAAGTAGCCGTAGTAGTTGCCCGATTTCGGGTTCTGCCTGTACACACCCTCTATCGTAACTACCTTGGCCGGTGTCTTCAGCTGCTCCTTGAATATGCTTGCCACTTCCTGCGGCGTATATATCACCGGAGCCGGAGCCTTGACTATGTTGATTTTATCATCCATCGTTCGCTTTATATTCTTTTCCCTTATGTGTTCATTATTCGTTTTCGAGCCTAAAATTAGTGATTATTAATGACATACATTTATGCCCGGAGAAAAAACAGACTTTCCGGAAAAATAATCTCCTTCCGGTGTGGCAAAAAACCGCTCCTAATGCGTTATCTAATTTGAATCATAAACTATAATCCCATGAACAATCAGATACCAACAGACCTGTTCTGGATAAGGACAGTCAGATACGAACTCGACCTGTACTCTGAGGCGATGTCCCTTTTCTGCGGAATCATCCTCTACCACATCGACAGCTTTGGAGAAAGTTTCTCCACGGCCCTGAAGGACGACCTGGTGAAGACCGCCCTTTCCACCCTGACCGTCTGCATCCACAACACGAATCCCCGTGCCTCTAAAGAAGATGTCGCCACATCAGTCCGCACAGCCCTCTATAACTACATCGAGGACTACGACACCTTTGAGCTCGAACTCCTTAAGCATATCCCGGATGTCAGTGCTCAGGAGGTCTTCCGTTACTCCATCATAAACGCCAATCCCGATTTCGAAGAAATCCCTCTTCCCGAAAGCATTGAATACATAAGACACGAACTCGCCCGCATCAGCACCCAAGCCCTGAAGAATCAGTACGTTGACTGCTCCGGGTCATAGTCCCATTCCCCTGTTTTTGGGGTGTAACCCCTTTCTGCCCCATCCTTCACTTGCACGTTCCGTTCCGTCTCTATCCCGGCAATCTAGCCAGCCTGGTTTGCTCCGGCTCACTCCGGATGCACCAATCGCTCCCCTATAATCCTACCACTATCAGATTGCCCCGAAACTTGTGCCGCACTCATTAGGGAGAAAATACCAACTTTCATAGCAATCACCATACAGAATGTTGAGAATTTCTCCCTGACTTAAAACCGCTACTTTCTCTTGTCTGTTCATCTTCCCTTTCGCCACTTTGATTGTGTCACAGATTCAAAGTATCGTTTTTCTCCCAGGCTTACCATTTCCAGAAATTCCTTTTCCCCTGTCCTTTTTCCTATCACTTTCTGTTTGTGTCGATTATCCCTTACTTCCCCCGATATACTTGCCCCGGTATTTCCCTTCTGCATACCTTACTCCTTTCATCCTTGCCGTCTCATTCCTTTCCTCCACCATCCGTATCCGTCTGCATCTGGTGGTCGTCCGTTCCTGGTGCAAAGGTATAACCGGGTGCGGCGGCTTTCAAGGTCAGGCCTGACGGTTTGACGGAAAATCTTCCCTGCTGTGCGAGGTATTTTCTGTCAAAACCTTGCGCCTGCCTCTCCCTACCTTTTTGACAGGCACCGAAACGAAACGACCGATGCGACCGGAAGACGCATAAAAAAATGTCGGAAGATGAGACGGCAGAAAGTTGAAACTCAACTCCCTCGCTCTCAGATCCGCATAAATTCATTAACTCATAAATTCTTCGACTATGGCAGCAATAGCAACGAAATTCGCATTGTGGGAAGTACCCGCACTTCACACTCTTAAGGACACAAGAGCCTACATCCTTCGTCAGAAAGTGAACAACAGGATAAATCTCAGCCGTGAGGAAAAGAACTGGATTTCATACCAGGTGAACCATAACACCTACTTCAAGAGCGGAATCCCGGTGAGAGGCTGGAGGTTTGATTTCTCCGACATCCTGAAGACATTCCTCGTCAATCAGTACGGCTGCTGGTATGAATACAAGTCAATCGACAAGACAGCACTGAGAAATTTCCTTCACGGCAGAATAAACAAGATAGTACAAATCTAAAATCCCATATACCATGAAACAGAGCATAGAGAAAATTCCGACATGGGCTTTCGGTTACATCTTCAACGGAGACATGACCGGTCTGACAGATGAAGAAGTCAGGATGATTAATGAATCACTGACACGTATAGGTGCAGAACTGGTCTGCACCCCACCTGATGAAGAAGCGCAACCCTATTTCACACGATACCCTCTTTTCGGTCTGCCCACCGAAGTCGAAGACTGTGTAGTAATAATAAAAGGCTCCTGACCGGAGCCTTTTATGGCGTATATCCACTCTCTTGAAATGTTGACTTCTCTATTCTTTAATGGTATTTCCTCTTTTTATTGTTTCTTTTTTATATCTTTACTTTTATAATTCCTTACCATTATGAAACAGAACAGAGAAGAGATACTAAAAACCATTTTCAGGCTTTTCATCACCCGTCATTATGAAAATGTTTCTTATGATGACATGATAAAGGCTACCAATATCTCAAAAGGCGGTTTATATCATTATGCTCCCAATAAACTTGAACTTTTCCGTCTGGTACTTGATTCGTTTTTCCTTGACCTTATTAAAATTGATGATGATATTATGGTTATACCATCTGTTTATGACAAACATATCCTTCATGACTTCATACTCAGATATGCAAAGTTCCTGCACATGCGTTTGCGCCGCATTCAGGATTTCCTTCAGCTTCCAGTTAGCGAAACTGCACGTGCCTTTTCTTATTTAGTTATCAAATGCCCCCAATATTATCCTTCATTCTCAGAAAAAATCTCTTCAGTGACAACAAAAGAGAAAGAACTTATCAAGAATGTTTTGCATATCGCTGAAGAAAACGGAGAAATTAAACCCAATATGAATCTTATATTTGTTTCTGATATGTTCTATAATTCATACAGTGGTCTGCTTCTTTATTCATCCTTCCAACCTTCAGAAAATTTTGGAGATGAGCTTCTTGTGACATTTGAAAATGTTTACTCTCTCATAAAAGCAGACAACTGATACTTTGCTCAATATTTTATTCCTCTTCATTGACGCTTCTCCTGTTCAGCTTAACGCCGCTGTCCCTGAGAATCCTGAATACGGAACTTTTGCTCCTGAAGCCGGCCTGTTTCTGTATCTCTTCTATAGGGATTCCTGTCTGGTACATTTCAACGCATTTCTCGTTCCTCTTCTGCTTCATGCTTCCCTTTCCCGGTTTCTTTCTTCCTGGTTTTGCCCTTTTTCTCCTTATTGCGTATGTCTCCCTGCTCAGTGTAGCTATGGCATTCAGCACATTGACCGTAGAGTTCTGGAACATTTCATCCCTGCTGTCTATCCTGTCTCTCATAAAGACCACCCTTATTCTCTTTAAACGGCACAGTTCCAGGAACAAGCATAACTGACGTACTCCACTGAAAGCATTCTCCATGGAAATAAAGAATACTTCATCACCTGTCTCCAATGTCCTTACCATCTCCTTCCATACCGGCTTTGTATCTTCATTGCAGAACAGTTCTCTGCAAATCAAGTCGCATCCTGCTGTCCTTATGTAACTGTCATCTTCATCCGACCTTTGTCCCGGCATTTCCACCTTTATATATCCTATTCTTGGCATAATTTATGTTTTTTTCAAATATATGAATTGTGGCTTTCATTCCTTCCATTTGTGTGTCGTATTTTTAACTTAATAGTTATTATTAACATGATTAAATGCCTGAAATTGCATAATATACAGAATATCAGATGTTTAACCGATTTTTTGCTAGTATGATAATTTTCAGTGTATGAACTTTATTTTCAGACATCATACTTATTTCATCAGGTTTTCTCCTCTATAGTATATTTTCTGTTAGGGCGTTACAGCAAGCTGTCGGGCTATCCGCTCCAAGTCCTCGTTCCTGTGGGCTTTATTCTCCTATCCCTAACGCGGTTCTCTTACTCCCACCACCCTGCTAAGGTATGTCCGGTTGCCTTTGTTCTCTGGTGACTATTGCATGGTCACCTCCGG
>OGON01000179.1_pt1 | contig 54476 bp, 49 predicted proteins | sample 1552671 | NCBI WGS metagenome assembly OGON01 (sample SAMEA2580136, study PRJEB22360) | human gut metagenome | biome: human gut; feature: human-associated habitat; material: faeces | place: Denmark | collected 2008/2010 | reverse complement strand
ACCAATTTACCGGTGTAACATTGCCACTAATGCTCATCTCTGCCAGCGCATCCACCGACGCATTACCGGTATTTACAATATTAGTCATGCCCTCTCACCTCTTTTCTTCCATTCATCTAAGAGGTTTATTATAACCTCTGTAATCTTTTCTTCCGTATATCCTTCATCAAAGTAGTCATCCAATCTGTCTGCCTTGAACGTTACCTTTCTCGGCTTTGCTAACACCTGTTCCGGAAGCATGATGTTCCTCACTTCTTCCTGTGTAAGCATATTTTCCCGGCAGGATGCCTTTAGTCTTGCCGACTGCTCTATATTAGGGAATATATTCCTGTCGAGTATTATATCGAGTACCCACTGCTGCTGCTCCTCGTTCAGATACGAAAGATCAACACCCTGAATAAAACCAATCTTTTTCCTGTCAACAAAGTCAAGCAGTTCATCAGAGAGCTTTGCAAGTCTGATATATCGCTGAATCTTCTTTGCGTTCTCGCCGGTTTCCTCACTCATGATATCAAGGCTACTACCCTTATCTCCCTTAATGCCCTGATGTTTCATGGCATAGTAACGCATACTATACGCCCTTGCCTTTTCGCTTGGAAAGATATCTTCTCTCTGAATGTTACTGTCCACCATGACAATGGTAGCTTCATCATCATTCAGATTGCGAATGAACATCGGCATGGTATCAAGACCGGCAAGTTCACAGGCAGCCTTTCTTGTGTGTCCGGCAATAATTTCATAACCACCCTGCGGTCGCATTCTCGCAATTCCTGGAACAAGCACGCCATACTGTCTGACACTCTCTACCATTTCCTCTAGCTTATCTTCATGGATCTGAAACGGATGATTTCTGAATGTATGCAGACTTGCTAAAGGTATTTCTCGGATTTCACCACCATTTGCATTTGCCTGTTCCAGATTTTCGTTTGTACCAAACAGATCGTCAAATGATTTCATCTTTATCTTGGAAGCACTATTGGATTTATTCATCTGCAAGCACCTCCTTTGCGAGCTTCTTATACGCCGCCGCAACTTTTCCTCTTGGGTCATGCTTGAATATACTCACACCCTCTGCGGAAGTCTCTGCCGCTCTCACAGAATGTGGGATAACCGCACCAAACACACGGACATTTTTGCCATAGATTTCTTCCACCATGGACTTGATTTCCTTTGCGTAATTGGTACGTCCAACCATCTTTGTGAAAACGATTCCCTCTATCCCAAGATTCGGATTCAGATATTTCTTTGTCCTGCCAAGGGTAGTGATAAGCTGTTGCAACCCCTTTACGGAAAGGTACGCTGCTTCTATCGGTATGATGACCGAATCAGCCGCAGTCAGGGCATTCATTGTCACCATGCCAAGGCTGGAATTGCAGTCAATCAGGATATAGTCATACAAGTTTCTCACACTTGTTATGTACTCTTTCAATATGTACTCTCTCCGCATGGTATTTACCAATGTGACTTCCAGTCCGGAAAGTTCGATATTGCATGGAAGAAAAGATACTCCCTCCTCATGTACAATAACCCCTTCCCGCTTTCCATAATCTTCATCATTGATCACTTTACCCATGATCGTCGAGAGAGTAACATCAAGCTCATCAGGCTCTGCTACGCCAAGGCTTGATGAAAGGGATCCCTGACTATCCGCATCTATAAGTAGTACCTTCTTGCCTTCTCTTACCAAACCTATACCTAAGTTTACGGTTGTCGTAGTCTTTGCCACGCCGCCTTTTTGATTCACGATTGCTATTACCTTACACATACCGTTGTACCTCCATTCCTATCGAATCACCATGCCACTTCCCACATAGTGACATTTTTCTTCTACCTGCATAACGTTACTTGGTTTCTTACCAGAATCCTTTTTCTTTCTTGATACTTCTGCATACACACGTTTATATTTATCTGTTCCAACATTATCGAAAAAAGTCGAAACATTATTTACTTCAAATCGTTTATCTCTCTGAAGTAAACGTACAAACCAACGTATGTCATTTTTTGTCCCTTGAAGCCTTATCTTTAACATATAGACACCTCCTTGAATAGAAAAATAAAAGGCAGGGATATTCAATATTTGTAATTAAATATCCCTGCCAAATTGGCTATTTTATTCACTTTTATTCATCAAAGAATATTGTGTCCCTCGTGTCGACTCTATAGCCGACAACGACATGAATTCTGTCCACTATCTGCTTTTTATGCCTTTTCACATCGGTTCTGCCGAAATTGAAAAAGCTGCAAAAGTGCGTAAATTCAAGGATTTTCACGAATCTGTACGACGTAGTCCTATTATAGTCTCCACATGCCCGGTATTCACAAACTGATCCACTGCACATGCCTTTTTCACATAATATCCATGCTCCTGCAAGGTCACAAGATCTCTTGCGAGGGAGGTTGGCTTGCAGCTGATATAGACGATCTCATCTACACCGTAGTTGATGATCTTAAGGAGCGCCTTTGGATTGATGCCATCTCTCGGTGGATCGAGGATGATGAGATCCGGTTTTTCCTCGATGGTGTCGATGACCTTTAAGACATCGCCTGCGATGAATTCGCAGTTATCAAGTCCGTTGCTTTTTGCATTTTCTCTTGCAGCTTCGACTGCTTCTTCCACAATCTCTACGCCGATAACCTTGGAGGCAACCGGTGATAACATCTGGGCGATCGTTCCGGTTCCGCTGTATAAGTCGAAGATCAGCTTGTCCTTGGTATCTCCGGCATATTCACGGGCTTTGCTGTACAGTCGTTCCGCACTCTTTGTATTTGTCTGGAAAAATGAGAACGGCGAGATCTGGAAATGCAGTCCCAGCACCTCTTCCTCGATATAATCTCTTCCGTATAACAGCGTTACCTTCTCCGGCACAACAGCATCCGCCAGAGAATCATTTGCCGTATGGAGAATACCAACGATCGTTCCGTCAAGCGGAAGTGCCAGAAGCCCTTCTACATATGCATTCAGATCCAGATTCTCTAATCCGTCCGTGCTGGTTACAAGATTTACCAGAAGTCCGCCATTTGTCTTGGACTGGCGAAGCACCAGATGACGAAGCAGTCCTACATGCTGCATTTTCTTATGATAAGACAGTCCATGCGCCCTTGCGAATTCCATCGTATAAGAAACGATCCTGTTATAATCTTCGCTTACGATCACGCAGTTGCAGACAGGAACGATGTCGTACATGCTGTTCTTCTTATGAAGCCCCAGCACCAGCGGGCCATCCTTATATTCGTCGCCAAATGAATACTCCATCTTATTCCGGTAAGCAGTTGTAACAGGCGAGCCGATGATGCCCTCCCAATCATATGGATGTGCCTCTGAATCGATCACACCGTCTAACAGCTTCTTCACCTGTCCTGCCTTTAATTCCAACTGATGCTCATAGCTCATGGTCTGGTATGCACAGCCGCCGCAAATGCCAAACTGTGGACATGGTGGTACTGCATCTTCGATCTCGGAGCGTTCCAGCACATCCAACAGACGTGCTTCTGCCTTATCCTTCCGCACCTTGGATACCATACAGGACACCTTTTGTCCGGGCAGTGCTCCCTTCACGATCACTTTTTTGCCATCCAGTTCAAAGCTTCCCTTATTTGGGAAATCATAGTCTTTTATAACACCTTCTATAATCTCTCGTTTCTTCACAGCCGACCTCTTTCTTGTCTCTAATAATCTCTACTCTTCCCGGTCGCCCCACATATCTTCAAATATGCTGCGCATCCGACGTTTCGGTTTCAGTTCATTTTCTGCAAAAAATGGTGTTCCATGCTGATCAAATTCCAGCAGCATGTATTTGCCATTCATGCCATCACGCGGATATGCCAGACTGCCCGGATTTACGATATAAGCTCCGCCATATCGTTCCAGATTCTGGACATGCGTGTGTCCATACATCACAATATCGTAACCATCATATTTGATCAACTCCTGTAAGCGGTCCGTTCCATAATGGACACTGTATCGGTGTCCGTGCGTGATAAATACCTTATACCGGCCGATCATGAATTCCTCCTGCATCGGAAGATCGGAATCCCAGTCGTTATTCCCGGCAACCATGTGTATCGGACAGGTTACGTTATCATAAATATATTCTTCATCTCCGCAGACATCTCCCAAATGGATAAACATATCGATGTCACCCACCGTATCTAAGACATCCCGGATCGTATTGGTTCTTCCATGTGTATCACTAATTATCAGTATTCTCATTTATAACTTCCTTTATCAAACGAAGTGCGTTTCCTCTGTGGCTGATCATATTCTTTTCTTCCGGTGACAACTCTGCTGTGGACTTACCATACTCCGGCAGGAAGAAAATAGGATCATATCCAAATCCATTCTCGCCGCGTTCTTCATATCCAATGATTCCTTCAATCGTGCCACGTCTGGTAATGGTCTTTCCATCCGGGAATGCAGCCGCGATTGCACATACGAATCTTGCAGTACGCTTCTCATCCGGAACACCGGCAAGCTTATCAATGATCGCCTTATTCTTGATCCGGTATGAGGTGTCTTCACCCATAAATCTTGCAGAGTAGATTCCCGGTGCTTTATCGAGATAGTCTACCTCCAGACCAGAATCGTCCGCAAGCACCAGACAATTTGTCATCTTACGGATCGCCTCTGCCTTGATGATGGCATTTTCTTCAAATGTTTTTCCATCTTCTACGATGTCAGCCTGAATTCCGGCTTCCTTCATCGACAGGATCTCATATCCACAATCCGCAAGGATCATGCGGATTTCTTTCATCTTATTCTCATTACCCGTAGCAAAAATCAATTTCTTCATCTTGTCTTCTCCTTTTCTATTCAATCCCCCACATCCGTGAAGGCTTTCAAACAGACATTACAGTCATTCTCCTGCTCCGCACTCGACCACTTCGTGCCATACAGGCTGATATAGCCCTCGCCATCCGTGATATCAAAGTTCGCCGTTTTCTCATCATTATTATATTCGATTGCGATCGGCATCGTGGAATCCTGTGTGTTCACATGCACAACCACCGCAAATTTCCGATCATCCGGAAGCGGTACTGCCTCATTTAGATTGATCGTATAATAACCCTCGTACTGCATTTCACCGGATGCCACCTTTGTCCGCTGCTGCAAGTCGGATACATCGGTAAAATCCGTCACAACATACACATCATATGTCGTTTTCGGGCCTGTCGCATAAAAAGAAACTGCCTTTAATGTCTCGTTCTTTCCAGCCGTATAGACATTTGCAAAATAGGCCTCCGGCCTGTCGTCAAATCCCATCGTTCCGACCTCGCCCATCAGATCTGACTGATAGATCTTGTCGTAGTTGTCACTATTTCCAAGCTTCGTATATACTACGCTGTTCATACCGATATTGGTATCATAATAAGAGATATAAAAAAATCCCTCGTCACCAAAATCCTGCCCCCAGCTATTCTTGCAGATAAATGCGCCATCTCCCGCCGGTTCTGTATTAAAATATTCCTTCGGATAGTTGTCATCCCAGCCAACGATCACCACGTCATGATTCGGCGTCTGATCTCCATCATAATAATAGGAACTACGGTTTCTGTTATAGTAATAAGAACTACTCGTTGCATTCTTCATATCACAGTAAATAACCGTTTCCACACCGCCATATTTGTATACGGATGATTTGATCGCCTCGTAATTCTTGTCCTTCAGGATGATGGCTTCTTCCAGATGCTTTACCGCCGACAATCCATTTACCGTCTGGTTATCACCATACGGATCATCTTCCTCAAGCACCGGTCCCTGCCATGCCGCAAGATAGGCTATACTCATATAATATTCGCCACCGTCAAATGGGCTGACATTAAAGCTGTTATTCATTGCCATATGATCAACAGAAAACACCAGATTTTCAGCCGGACGGATCGTACTTTCCAGTGCCGCAAGTGATGCAAATGCCCAACAGGTTCCATAGATATCCTGATCTCTGACAGGAGAAACACGATTATGCTCTCTCATATCATATGCAGCCGGAAGCTTTTCTTCCTCAGCAATCTTTTTTAACACCGCAGCATTTGTCTCCAGATTGATGTTACAGCTGTAGTTTAATGCCTCGCAGATCTCATTCACCGGCACATAGATGATATCATCCTTTCTTTCCGGCTTATCGATCGTCTGAATCGTATTTCCGTTGATGTTCACCATATCCGAATCACCATAAACTTTAACAAGGCTGTCACCTTTTGCCAGTGTGATCGTTCCGTTTTCATATACATTTACCAGACAATCCAGTTTATCGGTAAATGCTGCAATTGGAATCATTAACTGTAACCGATCACTGAAATATGCCTGATATTCAGCCTCTGTGATCTTATTGTCATTAATATATAACGTAACACCCTTTTCATTTGCACTTGTTACGATCTCTTTCATCATTGCCTCGGCCGCAGCCTCCGAACCGTCGGTCTTTTCCACGCTCACATCCGGATGCCGGAAGAAGCCCAGATAGAGCAATACACTCAAGATTGCAACTGCTACCGCTATCAAAAACTTTTTCAATTTGGTCTCACTTTCTCTTTGGCGGCTTTGGTCCCATGAACTGATAGAAATATGATTTGATCATACCATTGTAGATCTTACGATTCTTATCCGCCTTTCTTCCTATATATTTCTCCGCCTCACTGTATGACGTGATCAGGAACATCGACCAGTCATCCAGTCGTCTGAAGCTTTCCCCGATCGTCTTATATAATTCAGGAAGATCCTCCCGATCCTCGAGACGTTCACCATATGGCGGATTCGTGATGATAAAGCCATATTTTTTCGGATGCCTGAGATACTTTACATCTCTCTGTTGGAAATGGATATGTTCATCCACTCCCGCTGCTCTGGCATTCTCCATCGCACACTTCACCATTTCATTATCCAGATCGTAGCCCTGAATATTCATCTTCACATCATGGTCGATCATGTCATTTGCTTCATCGATCGCATTGTACCACATCTTCTTATCTCCGACCTTCGCCCACTCGGAAGCCAGGAAATCCCGATCGATGCCCGGTGCGATCCTTGCTCCGATCATAGCAGCCTCGATTGGAAATGTTCCGCTTCCACAGAATGGGTCGACCAGTACACGATCCTTGTTCCACGGTGTCAGCATGATCAGTGCCGATGCCAGGGTTTCTGATATCGGGGCCTTACCAACCAGCTTTCTGTAGCCACGTTTATGAAGAGATACTCCTGATGTATCTAACCCTATTGTAACAATATCCTTAAATATAAATACACGAACCGGATATTCTGCTCCATCTTCCGTGAACCATGATACATGGTAGGTCTGTTTCAAACGCTCTACCATAGCTTTCTTCACGATGGACTGGATATCAGATGGACTAAACAACGCACTCTTGTTTGATGTAGCCTTGGATACCCAGAATTTTGCATCACGGGTCAGATACCGCTCCCATGGAATACTCTTGGTTCCTTCAAATAATTCATCAAATGTTACAGCCTTAAAGCTTCCGCACTTGATCATGATTCGTTCAGCTGTACGAATAAACATATTTGCTCTTGCAACCGCATCTTCTTCTCCTGCAAATGTAATTCTTCCGTCTTCTACCTGAACGATCTCATATCCAAGATCCAGGATTTCTTTTTTCAATACTGACTCCAATCCAAAATGACATGGAGCGATCAATTCGATTCTGCTCATATACTTCCTTTCAATCACAAGTGCCAGATTCAGACATTTCTGTCCAAATCCAGCACTCCTTTTCTCTTATATCTTTGTTTCTGATTTTATTTTCTGCGTTTATTTATAACAACGATTCCGGCAAGCCCCAGTGAAATGATCATACCTGCAACTGCTGTCTTCATAGCAAAATCATCTCCTGTCTTTACTCCGGTGTTCTTCTGGTCATCCGGCTTATCGGCATCTGTTTTCTCTGTTGTTTGGTCCTCCGTTGATACAACTTCTTCGGATTCTGTTGTCACATCTTCCGTTTCATCCTGAGTATCATCCGTTGACTCTGTCGTTACATCTTCCGTTGTATCATCGGTACTATCTTCTGTCGTAGTTGTAGCTTCCGTTGTATCCTCTGTCGTTGCATCTGTAGAAGCTTCCGTTGTCACGTCTTCTGTTGTCACATTTTCTGTTGTTCCACCATCCGGGACAGACATTTTAACCGTTACTTTTGTTGCTCCCGATGCATAATAATTTGCTGTTTCCTTATATCTGACGTAATAATCACCGGCAGAAATGCCTGTGATCGTATTTGCTGTGATCGGCTTCCATACATTCTGGTCAACGGAATATTCCATGGATACATCAACATTTTTAATGGAACCGTCCTTTTTCCCTTTTGCACTTTCATTTTCTGTCGTAAGACCAGTTGGTGCTGTCTGTGGTGCTTTATCGATCGTATAATTTTTTACGGTTTCTCCGTGATAAGTCTTACCCTTTGCTGTTATTTTTACGCTTGCTGTTCCTGCATTGATATTATCTGTAAATGTACAGGTATAATCCGTTCCTTCTGTCAGATCTCTTCCATCGTATGTGACAGTCACTGTTGGCTCTTTTGCTTTTCCATCATATACATAAGAAGTCGGGGCAATGGATACAGAAACTGTCGCATCTGTCAGCCGGCGGTAACGAAGCTCTACGCTTTTCGCCTTTGTGCCTGTTTCATCTAATATCGTATTATAGGAATTCGGCTGTCCATCCAATGTGTATCCGGCCGGAAGAAATTCCTCAATACCGCCCACAGCTTCATCTAATGAAAGCAACCCATAATTGCTTAGTCCGCTTGGCGAATTTGTAATCTTATAAACAGATGTCTGATCCATCTGCAACTTTTCAAGCCACCATTCTGTAAATGCTGCACCATCATGTTGCTGTTCTATATTACTGTTTACCAGTTTAATGCCACCCTTTGCATACCATCCAAGCTGCGTAAGATCTGCTCTCACATTTTCAAATGTTAATGTATGTTCATTCCCTGTCGCTGCATTCCTGATATAGCCACTATATTCTCCATTTTCTATCACAAGCGAACCCATGATATCGAAATGAACAGCCTTTAACTCCTTCTTATTCAGATCAATCGTAAGATTCTTATTCCCCGCATCAATATATGTTGATGTACTCTCACAATTATATAGAAGCTTCAGTATATCACCGTTTCCGGCAGCCGCCGCTGCATCTTCCAGTTTAGAATAAGTGCCCTTTGCTGTTCCACTTGCATCCTCTACCTCGATGCATTCTACCGGATCATTACAATCCACACAGGCTCCATCCTTCACCTGTGAATGTTCACATGCCGCCTGTGTCTCTGCCAGTCCATTTGCCCCTGCAAATGCTGCTACTGCAAAAAAAACTGCCGCAATGATCGTTCCTAAAATTCTTTTTCTCATTTACCCTATATCCTTTCTTTTCTAAAAAATAAGTACCTCCGGAATATCCTGTGATACCCGCCAATTACCCTGTCCATATTATACATACTTCCCCCTGCCACCACAAGTAAATTAAACAAAAAAATCCCGGCCATGCACTTCCTTAACAGGTTCTGTCATGTCCGGGATCGATCTATTCTGTTATTCTCATTTTCAAACCACATTTTCTTCTCTTTCATAATGGCTAGTTACACCCTCTGTCAGCGGTTTTTCGTCAATGCTCCTTTATACTGTACGATTCCCCCAACGGTATTGATCACCTTATATCCTGCCTGCGACAGCAGTCTCGCTGCCAGTGCACTGCCGCCTCCATACTGACAATATGTGAGCAGCACTTTATTTTTAGGAAGATTATAATTACCATACTGGATATCCGACAATGGTACATTGACTGCCATCGGTATGTGTCCTCTCAGGAATTCTTCTTCTGTACGAACGTCCACGATCACCCCGCCATAGCGGACTGCTTCCTGCATGATATCGCGGACCGGTATGTTGTGAAATCTCATCATTTCACCCCCTGGCAAATGTTCCTGCTATATGGATTCCTATATATTCATCATATGTATCTTCCATCAAAACGTGCGGCATATTCAGCGTTTCTGCCACAATTCCCGTCTTATTTCCGTCCTTGTCCGTTGTACCCTGTCATGCCATAATCCGTACCAGTGCCATTCGACGTATAACTCTGTGAATAATTCTGTGATCCGGGATTCTCCTGCTGCCGATATGGATTCACTCCAGTTTGCGGATATGGATTAACTCCAGTTTGCGGATATGGATTCATCCCCTGCGCATAGCCATTACCCGGATACTGGTTCATCTCCTGCACATAGCCATTACCCGGATACTGATTCATCCCCTGTGTATAACCACCATTGTATGGGTTGTAATTTGTATTCTGCATATATCCTCCGGCCTGACCATATGCATCACCACCCGGATAGCCCGGATAACCCGCCCGGTAATCCGGTTGATCTGGATAATAATATCCTCTGCCCGGTCTGCGAAAATCCATCCGGTACATCCCATAATCTGCAGTCTCCGGTCTGCCGTCAATTCTGCGGTCATGCGCTGAACAGTAAAAGATCAGAAAAATTGAAAGTACATACATCACTCCAAGGATCAGGAATACCCATGCCTCCGAAATATATCCATACGATGCCGCCATCACAAGATAGTCATATAAGCCATGAATAAATACCGGCACGATATATGCCCATGCCATAAATCCGATCATACCCGCACGGTCACCTGCATATGCCGCTTCTCTGCCCTTCGCATAAAGTGCACCCATGATAACACCTACCGTACAATGAAGTGGAATAGCGGTAAATGCCCGGAGGATGCCCGTTCCGATTCCGCCGGAAGCAACATATAAGATATTTTCCAATATAGCAAAGCCAAGAGATGCACAGACCATATAAATAACTCCATCATAGCTGTGCTGAAATTCTCTGCTTTTCCATGTAGTGCAGACCGTTACCAGATATTTCCCAAGCTCCTCCACAATTCCGATTACCAGAAAGCAAAGCACCAGCAGCATCGTCTGATGATCCGTATCTGTCTGTGTAACGATTAACTGCCCGATAAATTCTGCGATCACTGCCGGAATGATCGTACCTGCACCAAGTGCCAGAAGCAATACCATTAATTTGGCCGGCGGCTTCTCTTTCCGGTCTCTCATATATATAAAACCCAGCAGGATCAATGCCGGCAAGACTGCTATTATGATCAATATTCGACTCATATGCCCTCCCATTATCCTGATCCGATGTCTGTGATCACAACCATCGAATCTTTTCAACATAATATGACTTGTTTAAAATTATACCACCCAGCAGTGAAAAACTCTACTTACAGGTCTTATTTTACATATAAAATATGGGAGACGCAAAGCTTACGTCTCCCATAGCATTTATTCATATTTTTTTGAGGAAAATATATGACAATAATTATTTTACATTGAAGGCTTTCATCCCCGGATATACGGCTGAAGCACCGAGCTCTTCTTCAATTCTTAAGAGCTGATTGTACTTAGCTACACGCTCGGATCTGGATGGTGCGCCGGTCTTGATCTGGCAAGTATTTAAAGCAACTGCAAGATCTGCGATCGTTGTATCTGCTGTCTCACCGGATCTGTGCGATGAGATAGCTGTGTATCCAGCCTTGTGAGCCATCTTGATTGCTTCCAGTGTCTCTGATACAGAACCGATCTGGTTTAACTTGATCAAGATACTGTTACCACAGCCAAGTTCGATACCCTTTGCAAGTCTCTCTGTATTTGTAACGAAAAGGTCGTCACCAACTAACTGAACCTTGTCGCCAAGCTCTGCTGTAAGCTTCTTCCAGCCTTCCCAGTCTTCTTCGTCCAGACCATCTTCGATGGAGATGATCGGATACTTCTCAACCAGTCTCTTCCAGTGAGCAATCAGCTCCTCTGATGTATATACTGTACCGGCCTTTGGCAGCTTGTACTCGCCAACCTTTCCTGTCTTCCACTCGGATGAAGCTGCATCCATAGCGATCTTGAAGTCCTTACCCGGTTCATATCCTGCTTTCTTTACTGCTTCGAGAATTGTCTCGATTGCTTCTTCATCAGATGCAAGTGCAGGTGCAAATCCACCTTCATCACCAACTGATGTAGCAAGTCCTCTTTCCTTTAAGATTGCCTGAAGTGCATGGAATACTTCTGCACACCATCTGAGACACTCTTTGAATGAAGGAGCCCCAACCGGCATGATCATGAACTCCTGAACATCCAGACCGGATGATAATGCATGGCATCCACCATTGATAATGTTCATCATAGGAACCGGAAGTCTGTTTCCGCTTACACCGCCTAAGAAACGATATAAAGGTACATCCAGTGAAATAGCTGCTGCTCTTGCTGCTGCGATTGATACGGCAAGGATTGCATTTGCACCCAGATTTGACTTGTCCTTTGTTCCGTCTGCCTTGATCATTGCCTGATCTACAGCATATGTATCAGATGCGTCCATACCAACTAATACGTCATTAATTGTTGTATTGATATTTTCAACAGCTTTCTTAACGCCCTTACCACCAAAACGATTCTTATCACCATCACGAAGCTCTAATGCTTCAAACTCACCTGTTGATGCACCACTTGGAGCTGCTCCACGTCCGACAGTACCATCTGCAAGAATAACTTCTGCTTCTACTGTAGGATTTCCTCTTGAGTCAATAATCTCTCGTCCAATTACTTTTTCGATTTCTAAATAATTCATCATTATCCAATTCCTCTATTCACAAGATTTTAGTTAGTTTTTTCTAACCAACTAAAAAATATCACGTTATAGCCACTGTCGTCAACAAAAATACGTCGAATTAATTGAGAATTTCTATCACATATTTCGCTTGATTTTTACAAGAACACACCGTATAATGCAGCCATGAGTTAGATGTGTCTAACCATTGCATGAACGGTTCTGAAATGACACATACTAATACTGTCGCATTTGATAATTTAATGTTACAGGAGTTTCAGATTATGTTTGAAGAATATTTGATCACACATTGTTCGCCTACATTGGCGTCCTTAAAACCTGCCAGCCTGTTTCTTTATCGTTTTTCTTTCGGAGAAGAATTATACGAAAGTGTGGCTGTCTGGGATGCACAATTTCAGAAAAAAGGGATCCGGATCACGATCCTGCGGGAAAATGCTGAAACTGCCCTGATCTATGTCTACAGACCGGATGCTATGGTTCGCGAATTATCAAGACCGGAGATCCTCTCTTTTCTTGTAAGCACAGGATATCAGGCAGGAACGATCGACCAAATGCTTGAACAGCTTCGTATACGTCTTCATGGTTCGGAAGAATTTCCGCATGAGATCGGTGTCTTCCTTGGCTACCCGTTAAATGATGTTCTCGGATTTATCAAATACCACGGAAGCAACTGCAAGGGCATGGGCGACTGGAAGGTATACGGAGATCTGGGTGAGGCCCAGAAAACATTTGCCAAATTTAAAAAATGCCGTGAGATCTATGCAAATCTCTGGCATCAGGGACGAACCATCTGGCAGTTGACGGTTGCTGCATAAATATTTATGAAAACAGCATCAGCATAACGAAATAAGCATTTATGCACATGGCGTCCACATAACAAAATGAATATAGGGGATTCCCGTAAGCATTTTCGTGCGGAGATCTCTAAATATAAAATACATGAATTATAAGGAGGAACCTACTATGAGTAAGGTTGCAGTTGTATATTGGAGTGGCACAGGTAATACAGCATTAATGGCACAGGCTGTTGCAGAAGGTGCAAAGGCAAAAGGTGCAGAATGTGATCTTTTAACATCCGCAGAATTTACTGCAGATATGGTAGATAACTATGATGCAATCGCATTTGGCTGCCCTGCTATGGGTGCTGAAGTCTTAGAAGAAAGCGAGTTTGAGCCAATGTTCGCTGAATGTGAACCGGCATTAAACGGTAAGAAGATCGCCATCTTCGGTTCATACGGCTGGGGAAGCGGCGAATGGATGGATACATGGGAAGCTCAGTGCCAGGCTGACGGTGCTGTATTTGCAGCAGCTCCACTGATCTGCCATGAAACACCGGATGAAGCAGGTCTTGCTGATTGTACTGCACTTGGCGAAGCACTTGTTTAATAAATAATAATACACATCTCTAAACACAACCAAAACACAGGAATCTGCCATGTGGCAGTCCTTCCGCTTGTACATTATCGTACAATCCAAAAAATGCTCTGGCAAACCACACCTCTGCCAGAGCATTTGTTTTTTATAGTTTCTGTTTTATATATGTTCTATTTCTGACTCTTCTTTAATGTTGCGACAACCTTACCTTTTACATTGATGATCTTTACAGTTCCATCTTCATAGCTTGCTTTTTGATTGCTTTCCGCAAACATGATATATCCCGGACATGCTGCCAGAACGTATACCTTCTTCTTGGATGACTGGTAGATCTTTTTCTTGGAAGTTCTGCCCGTACTCTTTCCATAATAAGAATCTCCAAATTTATAAATGGAATTTGAGCTTTTTCCGTTTTTGATCAAAGTACCATACTGATATCCCCTGACGGTCAGACTCTCATTATACTGCATATCATCAAAAGCTCTGACAAATGCATTGCAAACCGTTTTATTTCCTGCCGGGTATTTCTTTTTATGCTTATATTTTGTGTCAACGGAATAGGATTCTGTCACATACGGAAATACACTGTAGAAGTATTTGCCCTTATAATAGAATACCGTTCCATTTGCACCATCTTTTACCCTCATGTGACACTTCTTATCAGTTCCGTCCAGTTTCATTGAGCATAAACCAGAATGACCATAATAAAGTCGGTTGTTTTTCATAAAACCAAGTCTTCCATTTTTACAGATCTGTTTTGGCTTTGAACTTCCATCAGCCTTGATCTTATAGATACTCATCTGGCTGTCCTGATAAAGGTTGTAATACAGATATCCTTTGTGTACCAAAACTCCACTGACAACGGCGCTCTTTACAACATACTTTGCAGTCTGTTTTTTCATATTATACGCAAGTACACCCTTTGAGGTTTCTATGTAAAGATAATCACCTGCATGATACATTTCTCTCGCTGATACATGCCTTACGGTTGACGCTGCTTCCAGTTCTGCCGTCTGCTCCGTCTCAACGTCTGTTGCTGCCAGACTTACATTGGAACCTGTCACATTCATTACTCCACACAGTACAAATGCGATCATTGCCAATACTACTTTTTTTAAATGTCTTTTCATTCATTTTCCTCCTGATTTTTTATTCCTTCCTTCTGCAGATTTTGCAGATACCTGTATTATATCACTGCATATAAAAAATAAATATATAAATTTGTCATGCATGACAGTTTATCCGTCATGGTCTGCATTGTCCATATAAAAAACATCTGCTGATCCATAAACTATATAAAGTCCATACATCAGCAGATGCTTTGTTTTCTTTCACTATATTATATCGTGAGACTTTCTTTATATACAGATCTTGTATTTATATCGCTCCATGCTCCCGGAGAAGTTTCTCGACATCGGTTCCTTCTACCGCCTTTAAAAGCTCCTTCATTGCGATCTTCTCTTTCAGTCCAAGCTTCATATCCGTGATCTTTCTGCCATCACGGATCGCTACGGTCGCATTTAACAGATCCCGTACATCATAGACACTGCCCCAGACCTCAGGCACACCACGGTCGATATTCAACAGAGTATATACTGCCTCCATACCGGTACGGATCGAATACTCGGTCGTAAATATCGTATCTCTTGCTGTCTCTGCAAACTGTCCAAGAAATGCAAAGTTTACCGCGCCCTCCGGTACAACATCCGGGCGGTCACCTTTCTCACGCGGCATGAAAAATGCTGTAATATACGGCATCATAACCGGCACTGTGTTTGCGCTGTGCTCAGCAAGCTCCGGTATTTTCTCCTCCGGTACTCCGATATGGTAGAGCCATTCTTCGCAGATCTCCTTACCGGTACATTCCCGCATGGTCTTCTTTACATAATCACCCGGTTTATTCGAGAATAAGGCATATACCCATACAAGCACCTGACCCTTTGGCTGATTACGAAACTGTGGCTGGCGATTGATCGTCCAGGAGAGCAGCCATTCGGAATCTCTTGCAGTCACGATACCACCTGTAACTACCTTGCCGGAAAGTGGATCCCTCTTGCATATATTCTTAATATACGGAAGAATCTTTTCATCCAAAGTCGTTACCGTTGCACTCATCCAGTTTGACTGCTCCGGATCGTAACAGAATTTGTCCGGATGTCCGAAGGATGGATCCTGTGCAGCGATCTTCCGCCACATATCCCATCCGCCGCCTTCGCGGATCTCGGTCTTGAACTCAGCCGGCTTGTTCTGGCTTCCGTATGAAGAATTCTCCACGCAGCCGCCATTTGTGATAAATACCAGATCATTCTCGGTCAGGTCGATCGCATCTGCTTCACCGTCACGGATAATATCAATCTTCTTTGCCAGCTTTCTTCCTGCTTCGATCTCGAATTCCACATTTATAACCTTGGTATTATAATGGAACACCACACCGAATGATTCCAGATATTTTACCATCGGAAGAATCATGGACTCATACTGGTTATATTTGGTAAAACGAAGTGCCGTGAAATCCGGCAGTCCTCCGACATGATGGATAAAACGCTTAATATAGAGCTTCATCTCAAGTGCAGAATGCCAGTTCTCAAATGCAAACATCGTCCGCCAGTACATCCAGAAGTTAGAGTTGAGCACTTCTTCATCAAAATACTCATCGATCCGTTTATTATATAATTCTTCATCCGGGGTAAAGAACAGCTTCATGATCTCCATTGCACCCTTATCGGATAATCCGAATTTCTTATCGGTATGTGCATCCTGTCCCTGATTCTCAGTTGCCCGACACAAAGAATAGTTCGGATCTGCTTTATTCAGCCAGTAATACTCATCCAATACACTGATGCCCTCTGTCTCAATGGACGGAATCGAACGGAACAGATCCCACATACACTCAAAATGGTTATCCATCTCACGTCCGCCACGCATAACATAGCCAATATCGCTGTACTGATAACCATCACATGCACCGCCCGGAATTGGATCTTTCTCCAGAATGTGTACATGTGAGCCTTTCATCTGTCCATCTCTTACCAGAAAACAGGCTGCCGCCAATGCACCAAGTCCCGAACCTATAATATATGCCGATTTCTGATCCACACCCGTCGGCTTCTTAGGTCTGGCAAATGCTTCATAATTTCCACTTGCATAATACATACGAATTACCTCCAATCTATACATCCTGCCCGCAAACAGACCAGTTATTTCAAAAACTGTCTTTATTATAAGATGCCCCGTTTTTGCCCTCAATAAACAAAAAAAGTACCGTGATAAAAATATATTCACGGTACTTGTTCTGTCTAAAATTTTATCATTTCCCCTGTTTTGATGGGATAACCGGTCTGAAAAATAAGATACATTATTTTTTCAATGTATCTGTCATCTCTCTGTTTTTTTGTGAAAGGCATCTGTCCGAAATGCTTCCAGTGCTCTGGTAATATTGTCATGCATCACCAGTCCCATCTTATCTACGATCACATGTGGATCCTGCTTCATGCCATTCTCGATCCATTCAAGCAACACACCGACAAAGGAGCATTTGTAAAAATCAGCAATGAACTTCTTATCTTCATCCCGCACCTGCATATCCTTCGCCTTATCTTCGATGACCTTGATCATCAGATCATACGTCAGACTGTACAGATATTTTTCTACCTGATCTCTGCTGATCGAATGATATGCATTCATCATAAATGTCTTATTCTCGCTCACCGCTTCAAAGATACGAAGGAAGCCTTCCTGCCAGGTATCATAGGTTTTATTCTCACCCAGTATCCTCGTTGCATCCTCCACACACACCCACTCTACCAGATCATAGATATCTTTAAAATGATAGTAAAATGTCATTCGGTTGATGCCGCAGTCTTCCGTAATATCCGTTATCGTTATCTTATCAAGCGGCTTCTTTGTAAGAAGCTTCTTCAGTGATGCTTCCAACGCACGTTTCGTTATCTGAGACATTTTCTTGTAACCTCCACGTCTATTGTTCATCAGAAAAAAAGTTATCCTTACTATACCACACCCACCAGAATTTTGTAAAATTAAAAATAAACTAATGGCATGAGAAAATTCTGGTCTGGATGCAGTATATCATACAAAAAAACGCCCGCTATCATACACAGGTAAAACCATCTGATGAATCTGTAAAGTTGTGTATAATTAATGTAAAATATTGTTCTTTTTATATGTCAGCGTCACTATTGTAAAATACTTTTACAAATATTTACCAATCTCCGATTTCCATATTTCTTCCAGTTGTTCCAACGAGAACGCTGCATTTGCCGGACTTGTCGATGGCAGCTCGATCATCGGAAGAACGATATGTTCCGCCTGATATTTTTTGTATAATCTGCCGGCAGTCTTACCATTTGTAAAAACTGCCCGGATTGGAGTATGTGCTACAATGCTTTTAATATCTGCAGGAAGCACATTTCGAATACTGCTGTCACTGGAACCGATGATCTCACAAGCCCGGATCACATCATAGACCGCCACATGACCGGCAAGCAGCATCCGTTTTTTCTCTTCTATCGTCAAGGGTTCCGGTACACCAAGTACAGCTGCCACAACCTTCCAAAAACGGTTTCTCGGATGTCCGTAGTAGAAGCCCTGCTCTCTGGATTTCACCGATGGCAGACTGCCAAGAACCAGCACCTGTGATTCTTCATTATATACCGGAGCAAATTCATGCTCTACATACTGATATTCTGACATTTTTATTTCCTTTCAAATAAAGAATTGCCTGCAAATCTTACACATTCAAACGGAATTACAAAATAATTAACTTCCACTCCGTAAAATATGCATTCCAAACAAAAAAACCAGAGACTATCGCCCCCGACAAGTCTCTGGTTATATATGTATCCCAAACCTCATTTAAATCCCCATGTTGGAATTACGGATATATTATATACTGCCTCCCCCTGCCTGTACAGTAGTCTTGCAAAAATGACTTGTTTTCTGTTTCAAATAACCTTTGTATTTGAACGGTCATTTCCTGCATATAAATCATTTTTCACTTATATATTTTTATATGATTTCTCCATCTAAGATCTTTATTCCAAATCTCTCCATATCCACCCGTCCATCGACAACTGTAACTCCATCTGCCGTCAATCGATCTGCCTGTACATTCTTTCCGCCAAATGCAAATGCTCCGGATAATTCACCCTTTGCATTTACCACACGAAAGCAGGGAATGTGCTCCGGATCCGGATTCTTATGAAGCGCGTTTCCCACTGCACGCGCCATCTTCTTATCCCCGGCAAGCTCCGCGATCTGACCATAGGTTGCAACCTTTCCGGCTGGAATCTTTTTCACAGCCTCATAGATTCTCTTTGATGGACTGGTTGTCACCAGATCATAACTCTCTGCGATCATCCGTTTCACATCCTGATCCGGAATACTTCCATCCAGAATGATCGTATTCCAATGCTCCTTATTCTGATGCCAGCCCGGTATCACCGCGTCAAATGCGCTCCGCCAGAAATCACGCCATTCCGGATCGACCTTTACATTCAGATTAATATATCCGTCTCTCTCATATGTCCACAGGAATGCCTTCTTGCTTCCTTTCACACGCACCAGTTGCCAGTTCGGATCATGAAATGGCGCCTGCTGATATGTATCAGGAAAAGACAGTCCATATGCCAGCGCTTCTTCTCTCGTTGTCATTTATCTCCCTCCGACATGCTTTACATAGTCTGCGATCAATTCCGCCGTCTTATCAACACCCAGTCGTACCGCGTCTATACACAGATCATAATTCTCTGCATAGCCCCATTCTTCTCCGGTATAATATCTGTGATAACCACGCCGTTTCTCATCTGTCTTTTCAACAAGCGCTATAGCCTTTCGCTCCGAGATCTTATGCTTTCCTGCGATATGATGCGCCCGCTGCTTCTTATCTCCGCACAGAAACACCCGGACAGCATCCTTATCATCCCGGTAGGCATAATTCGAAGCACGTCCTATAATAATAAAACTCTGTCCGCCAAACATTGCTGACAATGCCCGTTTCGGTGTATCATACTGATTCTTCGGACAGAAATCATCCGCAACCGAACTGATCATCGCATTTACCGGCTGCTCACCAAAATACATTGGATACTTTTCATAAATTTTCTTTTCTTTTGCAAGTGCGATCAGTTCTGGCTTCGTATAAAAGGGAATCCCTAACAGCTCCGATAATTTTTTTCCAACTTCATCTCCGGCACATCCACATTGTCTTCCAAGTGTTACGATCATACTCTCTTACCTCCTCCTTATATATTACCTCTACTCACCTACAATGCAAGCATCTGGCTGATCAGATGATAATGCCCGTCTACCGCCGCTTTCATGGCTGCTTCATCACGTTCCAATACACTATTATAGATCTGCTTGTGATAATTAAGCAAGTTTGCCTTTTCTTTTGTATTCACACGGCGCAGCACCAGATCGATCCATTCCCGATAAATGATCATAACCGCCTCCATGATCATCGAAAATAGTTCATTCTCTGTTGCCCGGATCAGCAATTCATGAAATTCCTTATCCACGCTAACCAGTTCGGAACCATCCACCTGCTCCATCCTTGCCAGATTATCCTCCAGAAGCACCTGACACTCAAATGGTATTCCTTTCTCGATCAGCATACTGCATACAGACTTTTCCATTGTACAACGGAACTCACAGACCTCGGATTTCGTGATACTGCCAAGTGCCAGCATCATCATAAGCATCTGACGGATCGACTCTCCGGCATTTTTTGATATATAATTTCCCGATCCCTGTACGCGTTCGATCATTCCCATGCCATGCAGGATACTGAGTGCCTCCCTGGTCGAATTTCTTCCGATTCCTAACGTCTCCGCTATCGTACGTTCGGTTGGAAGCTTGCTTCCGTTCTGCAAGGTTCCGTCCTGCATCAGGCTGTAAATATATTGAATTGCTTTTTCATATTCTGATGTAACATGTTGTTTTTCCATACTCGTCTCCTTGACTATCAATAAATTTCGTTATTTCTATATTTTGATATCTGATCTGTAAATTTGAAATAAACCCCTGCATTTTATAATGCGGCGTATATAACTACATAAAATGCGCAAATAACGACGAAAGCACAACCGTAAGAATACCGGAAACCGCAATCGCCAGACTGCTCATTGCCCCCTCCACTTCACCGATCTCGATCGCCTTTGCCGTTCCGATCGCATGAGATGCAGAACCAAATGCCAGACCCTTTGATATCGGTTCGGTGATTCGAAAAATCTTGCACACTAATTCACCAAATATATTTCCAAGAACACCCGTTACGATAATAACCGCAACCGTAATCGTTACATATCCACCCAGTTCTTCTGAAACACCCATACCGATCGCAGTCGTGATAGACTTCGGAAGCATCGTTACATACTCCTCATGTGTAAGTCCCATGATCTTTGACAATACAAACACCGTACAAAGACTTGTCACCACACCGGCAACAAGACCTGCCATAACCGCCTTACAGTTATGCTTCAGCAGTTCCCACTGTTCATAGAGTGGGATCGCCAGGCATACAGTTGCAGGGGTCAACAGCCAGCTTAAATATTTGGCGCCTTCATTATAAGTATCATAATCCACCTTGCTCACAACCAGTACCAGGATAGTAACCACAACCGAGATCAGCAACGGATTAAATACTCCCAGTTTGAATTTCTTCTTTAATATTGACCCGATCAAATATGAGATCAGGCTAAGTGTAACTCCCGCAAACAGGGAGTTTTCAAAAAAATCATGCATCCTCTTGTTCCTCTTTCTTCCTATCCTTTCTGATGATCCACTGTGACAGTCTGCCTGTCATCGCCATAACCGTAATGATCGTAACGACCGTGATCACACATACCGGAATCAGCACCGGCTTCAGCGTTCCCCAGCTAACCATCAGACCAACACCGGCAGGAATGAACATCAATGGCATGATCTCAATTAAGAATTTGCCTGTCTCCTTCACTGCTTCTAACTTGATCCAGCCCGTCATTAGGCATACAAATAAAATCGCCATTCCATAAATACTGGCAGGAATCGGCAAAGGTAATACATATTTGAGCAGTTCCCCGATAAATGAAATTGCAAGAATGATTAAAAACTGTCTAATATACTTCATTCAAATGTCCTCTCTACATTTTTTATCCTTTTTCGTTTGAACTATACTTTTTCATATAAAAGAAATTGGTAGCACCAATTCAGTGCTACCAATCATTATACTGCCATCTTATTATTTGTCAATTTATTATTTTACCAAATCGGCATCAATATATTCCCAGCATGTTTTCTTGCGGCTGCTACTTTCTGCGACTGATGCTATAACTTTCCAGATGAATACTATTTATTCCTGTCAGCGGTATCTCAACTGCCAGAAGACCACCCTTTCCTGTCGTCGACGCACAATCTTTACAAACGGATACTACTCCTGCCGCTGATGTCCCAGCTGCCAGAAAGCTACCGCTCCTGCCGCCGCTACGTTAAGTGAATCCACACCATGTGCCATCGGAATCATAACCGTATAATCGCAGTCAGCTATCGTATCTCCGGCCAGCCCATCGCCCTCTGTACCGAGCACAATTGCCAGCTTTTCCTCACTATTTAACTGCGGATCATTAATTCCTACACTATCTTCTCGGAGTGCCATTGCCGCCGTCTTAAAGCCCATTTCTTTCAATGTCTTCATTGCCTGCTCCGGCCAGACACCATCCTTCTTTGACAACATTGTCCACGGAATCTGGAATACTGTTCCCATACTCACACGACTTGCACGTCTGTAAAGAGGATCACTGCAGCCACCGGTCAATATCACTGCATCCATACCAAGTGCTGCGGCACAGCGGAACAATGCTCCCACATTTGTCGGATTGACCACTTCTTCCAAAATAGCGATCCGCTTCGCTCCCTGACATACCTCCTCTATCGTTGGCAATGTCCTACGGCGCATCGTGCACCAGAGCCCCCTTGTCAGATGATAACCGGTAAGCTTCGTCAATATCTCATCCGGTGCAACATAGATTGGGACATCCTCCATCCGATCCAGAATCTCCTCAGCCTCTGCAAGCTGTCCCTTTTCTGCCAGAAAAGACACCGGTTCATATCCACCATCTAACGCCCGCTCAATCACCTTCGGGCTCTCGGCAATAAACAACCCTTCCTCCGGTTCATAGATTGTTGCAAGCTGCCGTTCCGAAAGCTCCGCATAAACCGCCAGTTCCGGACGGTTCAGATCCGTTACTTCTATTATTTTCATCGTAATTTCCTTCCTAATACACACGCTTGTCATCTTTTTATGTCAATTACCTTTATACCAAATTGGTATCAATATACTCCCAATATGGCTTCTTGTTTACCTCACCTTCATGCTCTATATACCAATTTGCAGCCTCCTGTAACCCGGCATCCATTGACATCGTCTCCGGATATATCTTCTTCTGCCGGGTCACATCAAGACAGTATTCATAATTATAAAAGCTGAAATAATTTCTCTGCTCTACTGTTTCCGGTACAGATACGAATTCCGGCACTTTATCAAAGCAGGCATAACATTTGATAACCCAGTCTCTTATCGATATTGCCTTTTCATTTCCGACATTCAAAATATGATCCGTTGGGCACTTTGTAATTATTATTTCCATCAGCCTGCACAAATCTTCCACATGGAAAAACTGTAATTTCATCTCACCGGCTTCCGGCAAATAAAATTTTCTGTCTGCCATTGCACAGTCAAATACAAACGCCTCCCGATAGACGTTATCCATAGAACCATATAAATATGGCGGTCTTAAAATATAACTATCCGGGACTCTCTCCAACAGTGCATTTTCTGCTTCGATCTTATCTGTTCCATATTTTCCCCAGAATTTATTTACTGCTCTTTCAGAATCCTCAGGAAATGGCTGTACACCATACTCCGGATATACCGCACTGGAACTAATCATTATATATTGATCAAAAGAGTCCAGCGAATTATGTAAATCAATTATGTCTTGTGCATCATAAGCGGTTATGTCGGCAACAACATCAAAATGCAGATTCTTCAGCTTATCCCCTAAATTATGTCTGTCGCTTTCAATCAGCGTCACGCCCTTAACCTGCGGTTTTGAATTACGGTTCACTACATAGACATCATATCCATGCTCTACAAAATACTTTGCTGCATACTTACTGACAAATGTGGTTCCACCGGTAATCAAGATTTTCTTCATTGATATCTCCTTTTCTGCTGCACAGGGCTTGCTTATAAGCCCACCCAATTGTTTGCATCTACAAAGTAACATACCGATAATTCGACTGTCAACATTGATGCAAATATTCGGACTACACTTTCAAATAGTCAAGTTGGTGGAAGTCGCCGCTTATAGATAAACAAAAAAATACCCGGAAGAGTGCAAACACTCTCCGGATATTTTTTATTTATCTAATCTTCTCGTTACTTACGCGTAGATTACTCGATGATTGTAGCAACACGTCCTGATCCTACTGTACGTCCACCTTCACGGTCTGATTTGGCTGTGTTTAGAAACTTATTTGTTACGGTTTTTGCCGTTTTTTGACTCATATTATGGGTATTTTACCTATTATTTTTACTTTTTCCGGGGGAAATGTTGCAGATTCGTATCACGATAATCCGCCGTTTTCCGTCCACCTAAGTAATAATATACCATGGGCGAAATAAGATGTAAATTGGGATTTTTAACAAAATCAGGGTTGTGATACACATTTTAGGGGGGGCGTGATACACGTTTTTGTGTATCATAGCGTGGTGGGATAAGTTTTAGCATACGGCACCAGTGCCACGATACACAGTGTGATACAAATTTGAGAAAAGTACACTCCGAAAGCCTATTGTGTGTATCTTTACTTAAAATACTTTAACCAGAACTTTCACTTACTAAAACCTACTTTGGCTTATATAGTGAAAACGGCTTATTCTTCTGAAGTAATATGGCATCCTGATCATTTTCTGTTATGTCTGAAATATGCCTATAAACCAACTGCTTTTTATGTATTCCATACTGCGGAAGTGGTTTGATTTCTCCAGTCTTTTCATTCAATACAGCAGGCATTAACATATATTCTCCATATTGATGATATGCATCTTTAAAGTAATTGAATGATTGGAAATTATCCCTAGGATTTGCACGAATTATACGAGATACGTTAAGTATCATCGTCTCGTCCGCAGAAAAACCACCTTTTTCGGCTCGCTTCATAGCTTCATCAATATTATTTCCAACCACTACGTAATATCCTGATGTCTCCCCCGGTACATCTCCTTCTACTAATGCAATCCTTATATCTTCTTTTTTATCATCTCTTCCTATTATCTTTATCCAATCTTCAAAAATCTTAATCGCATATTTTTCATTAACAAACGGCAAAAGCAACGCCGGCAATGGCATATATCCTAATACAAAACCTGCCCCACGCCAAACTGCTTTATTCCACGCCTCAATATCTATCATCGAAGTGATAAATAAATTTTTTCTTTCTTTTTCTGGCAATGGTCTCAATTTTCCAAGCGGCGGTTTTTCTTTCGTATTAATGCCTCGCAATCTCCAATATAATCTATCATATCCATTCTCGTTGCTAATATTATAATAAGTGCTTCCCTGAAGTGGAATTGGAATATACTCCAAGTCGCTCTCATCAAAAACAACCGGAATATATTTGTTGTTCATTGTATCCGACATATATAATTTCTGATAAATGAGATTCCCTTCCCATTTAACACCCCGACCTTTTCCCAGTTCTACATTTCCATATATTTTATCATAATATCCTTTTGAACCAATCACTATAACATAGTCGGCTCTATTTATACTATTTTCCATCCATCTTGGCCAACCTTCAGAAGGAGCCTCTTCATACTGATCCAGAATAGCATCAATTCCTTCTCTTCTCAATTTGTTAGCAAAAGAAAGTACTTGATCTGCAAATGATAATGAATCTTGTGAATAACTTATAAAAACAATGGGGTTCTCTTGTTGTGCCATTACTCTCACCTCCAAATCTCTATTGAACTTCATTTTGTCTCAGCGCTATTTACAATCTTCATATTTCTAATTATATCATCTAACTTAACCAAATGGTCATAAACACACTTTATATCAGCACGTTCGAACTCCTTTTGTTCATCTTCGAAATGGGTTCCTTTATTCAGGACGCGCCAATTCCCAGCTTCTTTAAGACTCTTGAGTTCTGCATTAATGTCTTCCATACCTTTTATCTTACCAGTTTTCTTAATCAAACCATCCACTATAGAACTTAAATCTGGTAAACTCTTGGGACTTCTCATCCCTACAGATATCGTCGCATCTGAAGATTTAGCAATTAAATTCCACAAATTATATGAAATACACTCCATTGCTTGTCGACATTTTGAAGCAGCATCTTTTGTTTCATTTTTATTGTACTTATCCTCTGCAGCCATCAATGGCGTTTTTGAATCAGAGTATTCTACTATTACACCTCGTTCCTCTAATGAATCTGCCGGAATAAATTTATACACAATAGCATTTTCTTTTACTCTCTTTTGACCTAACTTATCTTGCAATTTAAAAATGAATTGGTCTCCGTGTGTAGACAATATAATCTGTGTATTTGCAAAATCGGCATGATTCATCAACAAATCCGCTACACCATTTCTATGATCATCATCAATGGCATTTACGATATCGTCAAATATAATAAAGTTTAAATTATCATGCACCGCTTTAGCTAAAAGAATTGACATGCCCAAAATTTTAATATGGCCTTCACTTAAAACTTGTAACGCTTCCGATGTGCTACCATCAGCAAATGTAATATACATTTTGTCAGAAGTTGCATCCGGTAAAATCAATTCTTCTATCTTTTCAAAATCTGCATCATCATGATTGATTGTATTATAATAATCGACGATTTTCTGTTCTAAATCCTGTGCTATCTGCCTCGGCAACTCATTATTATAATTAACCAAACTACCAATTATCTTATTATAAGCTTCTATAATTTTTACATTAAATTCACAAATTCTTTTTTCTTCGTGAATTTTCTTTATTGTATCCTCGCTTTGTTCATCAAACTCCTTAATCTCTTTTTGGCATCTCTTTATTATCTGCTCCTTTTCATTCATCTGAGTTTTTAATGTCACAAGTGCATTTCTTACAGCACTAAGCTTTGCAACTTGTTGATCATATTCAGAATTTGATTTGTTTGCCGCCTTATTGTATTCTTCTATTTTGTTTCGAGCAACTATCTTGTCAAATCCCTTTAATTCTTCACAAAATTCAAACCACTTACTCACAGTATCCACATACATTCGAATATCTTCCAATTCTACGGAAACCATATTGTCTGTTTTTATTTGTAATAGTTTAAAAAATTCTTGATTTCCCGAAATAAAATCTAATATCTCACGAATGTTCTCCCTAGCATTTTGAGCGGCATCATTGATTTTTTTCTGTATCAGTTCTATTTCAGTAAATGTTTTTAACTGCTCTTTAGCATATTCATATGGATTTCTTTCAGCATTAGCCAAATTCGTTCCACAAGCAGGACAATTCGTTGTTTCTTCCAATTCAGATATAATCTCATACAAATTTTTATAATTTACCTGCAGAGCCATATCCGATAATTTGTTTCTATTTTCATTAACAATTTTAAGATTTTTCTGCAATTTTAAAATATAATTTATAAAGCTTTCAATATGTTCTACCGGTATTGGAGTAACATACTGTTTATCTCGCTCTGCAATTTTTACAGTCAAAATACCTGTCGTGGGATTCTCAAGATAATCTAACGCACTGTCAACCTCTGTTATTTCCCGTTTTTTAAGTTTTGCAATTTCTTCTACAAGCAAATCTCTAATTCTATTTAATTCATCTTTGCTTTCTTGAAGTTGTTTTTCTTTAGAATCTCTCGATAGCTTTTTTTCTTCAAATAGTTTCTCCGTAACAGAACTTGTTGTTAAATATTTCTCATCAAAATTTGTCGTGAACCCTTGTACAAACTCGTTAAAGGCTGATAGTCCAAATAAAGCAGCTATTCTCTCACTCTGATTCTTAGAATTCAATACACTAATATGAGAAAAATCAGCAATTCTATTTTTTTCTACAAATGCGAATCTGTATGCATCATAATCAATTATGGCTTCATCTTCCGAGCCATCCTCATATGTACAAGTAATCGTAGGCTTTTTTCCTTTTTTAGTCGCAGTATTTTTGATGTAAGTAGATAGTTTAATTTTATTTGCATCTGCTTCTTCAATAACACCAAGCAAACTGTATTCCAAAGCTTCACTAAAACTGGATTTTCCAGAACCATTAGGTCCATAAAGGAATACATACTGCTTATCAAGATTAAATGTTCGACTCACTGAAAAACCTCTAAATGAATCTACTTCTAAGCCATTTAATTTCTTTATCTTCTTTGTATTCATTTCCGATCCAAATGATAAAGTCTCAATAGTTTTATCACATACGCCTTGCTTCTCACCGATATACTCCGCAAATTTATTAGCTCTTTTACCACCAGCAGTCCCGCCAGCTTCTATAAGAGTTTCATAATGTTTTAGTAAAATATTGACCAATGTTATATCGTATTCATTCAGTTCTTCTAATGTTTCCGACCAACGTTTCAACTCTCTGCCTACAATTTCACTCATTTGTACCATCTCCAATACCTTATATTAATTCGCATTAATTTTTTTATACATCTTACCTTTCGTACTACCGGTACTCTCAATCAGTCCCTGTTCCGTCATATCCTTAAGCAGTACTTTAATTCTTGATTCCTTAACACCTGCAATACTTTCGAATTCATAAGCTTTATACCACTTATCAGGCTGCATAGCATTCAAAATAGCATCGTATTTTTCCTGTGTTTTTTTCGTCACTTTTTTTTCGCCACTTTTTTTCGCCACTTTTTTTCCGCCACTTTTTTCCGCCACTTTTTTTACAAAAGGAAGTGACAGTATCGTTCTATCCGGATCAAATCTCTCTTCAATCACCGGTTCTTCCCAGCCTTCATCTGCCCAAACATTAAAGATATTCGGCACACCACTTCCAGCTCGTTCACCAATATTGATGAGATTAAACATTTTCATAAGAGCCTTGTTTCTTGGATCGGATTCGCCACCAAGACGCATCTGCTTTTTACCCGTTCTGACATAGCCCGGATTTGCCAAAATCATCTTGTCCGGTTCCTTGCGAACAACAACACCTCGCAATCCGTGATAATCTGCATTAATCAGGCAGTTTGCCAAAGCTTCACGGAGTGCCTTGTGCACCGGAGTGTCGTCAATGCGTTCGCCTCCGACCATTTTGAAAGGTACCTTAATGTCTTTAATAATCTTGTTATAAACTCTAAAATAAAAGTCACACACGTTTCCGGACCATTCACCGGAACTGGACTGCAATCTGTCGCTCCAGCGTGTTGTAGAATCTAACTCTTCCCTGTAGTCCAAAAAATACTCAGGGAAGTGGCGCACAATATTGTACTCGTCCCCAAACATCAGCATACCTGCTGCCGTAGGATGCAACTTTCCGTCTTCCTCCGAAATAGCTGCAGCACCAATGCTTCTTAAATACTCATGGTCGCTCAAGCGCTCAAATGGATGTCCTTCTTTTAAAGAACGATGACTATTGCGATATCCATGAATGGTATCATAATTCAAATTTTCCATCGGAACCTTATCAAGCACTTCCATATCCATGGTGCGCTCGGTCTGGTCACGGAGCATGGTCTTTACCTGCAATCTGGTACAATGATAATCGCCCTCATAATTGCGGCGGAAAGTACCATTAAAAATGTCATTATTGATGTACACCGGCTTCTGCTCACGCTTTGCCATAGGCACATAAATAACCATAATGACATCTTTGTTGTCACCGACTTCATAGGTCTGCACATCATCTTCGGACAGAAGATTTATACTTACCTTCTTGGGATTGTTCATATTATCCCAAAATTCCTTGCGAAGCTTGGATGGATTTTTGAGACCGGTAGTTTTCCAACTACCATCTTTGTTTTCTTTGACACCAAGAATAATGACGCCACCATAGCAGTTCGCAAAGGAAGAATATGTGTCCCACAAAGATGTTGGTAAACCACCATTTGCTTTCTTTACTTCTCTTCTGTTGTCTTCTCTATATTCATCAAATTGTGAAAGGTCAAAAGTATTCTCCAAAATGCTCATCTCACTTTCTATAATATTAATCTAGTCTTAAAATATACTACATTGCATATACTATACAGACCGCATTTATACAGAACACCATTGTAGTTGGGCTTTATCTACAATGGTCAAAAGCCCTAAGTGCGGTCTTTTTCTATAATACGTTTCTTAGCAATTTCCATTTTTAATTTTTGACTTGTCTGTCCGCCAAAAAAGCAATCAATTAAAGATTGAGCCTCACCGTATATTTCCACATTATTTCTTAACAGATACTCTCTTACAGTATACTTAATTATAGATTTCTCAATCTTATTCTCTAATTCCCTATTCAGTTCCTGTGCTCGTCTCGAAAATGTTGTTACATCTGCAACACGCGAAATCATCATTAGGTTCTGTAATTTATAATTAGAGTTTGAATTATAGTTAAATTCATTCAACGCAGTAATCGTTTGTTCAGAAGATGAAGTTGCTGCCACAACCTGATATAATGCCATTACCAACACCGCCGATATTTGTTCAATCATATGCTTTACACTATTGATGTTGACTTCTGCTATATTTTTTTCTTGACGCAAAGCAGAAATATCTTCATAAACTTCATTGCAAAATGCCTCAAAGTTATCGCCTATATCTTTAAGTACGTCAAATAAAAATTGATTAGGACATCTATATATCAACGAAACTAACACATCCTGTTGTTCCACCTTCATATTTTGACAAAAAGCTGGCAGTGTTTTTGATAAAATTTCCAAGTATTTGAAAGATATCATAATTTGATTTTCTATCTTTAACAAATCTTCTTCTGAATAATCATATTCGTTCACTAATTCAATCAAATCTGAAAATTTAGCATCCTCTTCTTGTTTTGCTAAGACCTCATCTCTTTGCTTTCTTTCCTCTTCATTAGGCAAACTATTCTTTACCGGAATAGTTGTATCCAATAAAAACTTTATATTTTCTGCATCAAAAGATAATTCTTCTTTTTTTTCAAAATGTTTTATTGCTCCATTAATGATAACATTAATAAACTTCGGATTATTAGTTATAAGTGCCAAAAATAATACAATATCACTATTAATGCTAAAGCATAAATTCTTCAAAAGATAATCCAAATAATCATTTATATCTTCGTCTTGATGATATTTTTGATTTAATGCTTGTGCCACAAAATAAGCAACTAATGTATGATCTTTAAATCGTATTTCGTCATCAACGTCAACTAATATCTTGGCTCTAATTGTAGCATCTATAAAAAAACGTATATTAACCTTCTGTCGATAGTTCTTCTTATAAGTTTCAACAACATTTGTTATTTCGTCTATTCCTACATAATTCTTTTTGCCAAAATGCATATAAAAAGCAAGTTCTCGCAAAACATTTATTACTATTGTTGGATCAACATTCTCGGAATTAGCAATAATGCGATTACGTATTGAACTCTCGTAAACTATATTAAATACATTTAAGCCAGATGAAAACTGAAACCTATAGTCTCTTTCATATTGATTAACAAAATTAATTATGAACTCAGGATCCAAATTAAAATATTTAATCTGTGCGTTAATAAGTTCATTGATTTTATGAGTTTCTTTATCTACATCTCTTTCAGTATTCTTATCACAAGACAAAATATTGCTTATAAGTTTTTTCCTTTTAACATACAAGAATGGTTTAATCACCATATTTAGAGTGTCGGGCTCAATCATCATATCTACTACTTGCTTTTTTATATCCAATTCCATTTTTTCTTCGCTAAACACAACAATTTTCTCAAAATTGTTATCTAAAAACTTCAGCAAGATATCCAATATATTTTTCGGTATGAGATTTGCCTCATCTAACAGAACAACTTTATTACTTTTGTGAATCTGTTTAAACAATTCATATGCATCATTCTCGCTATCATATTGTTCATAAAATGCATATTCAACTGTTCTGTCTATTTTTTTCTTATTAACATCACTAGCAGTAAGTAACAGTGGTGTTTTTCCTTGACTTAAGAAAGATCTAAACAGCCTTTTTGCTAGCAGAGTTTTACCTGCTTTATGTTCACCGGAAATTACAATTTTGTTATATTTTTCAATAACTTCCATTAGATCATTTTCAGTTTCAACATCATGTTTTTCTACTTCTTCATTTCCCCTACAAGTATTATATGTAAGGCTTGGAAATACGTAATAATCATCTATTTTTCTCTTACTGTTATCTATATTAAGAGATTCAACAAACTCTCTTTTTACTGTAAAAACTCTACCAATACAATCCTTTATTGGTGCATCCAGTATTTTTTTAGGTACATAAAATGACTCATTCCATAACAAAGAGTGTCCCGTCATTTTTCCAATATTAAAATCCAAATCAACTACACAAAAGCCATTTCCCTCTGTAGCATAACCGTGCAAAGCATTACCTTGTACATATTGAATCTCTCCAGCCCCATTTATATTACGACTTTCACCTACCGGCTCATGCTCATGACCAGTCAAAACAAGTGAATACTTTTTTGATATTATTTTCCTTAGTTTATCTTTACATGAGCTGTTAAACCATTCTATACTATGATGCATTACTAAGACATTTACATCTGCTTCCGTTGCGCTTTCAATCTTATCTATCTGTTCATCTGACAGATAGTGTCGCCCCATATCTTCGGCATTGCCACCCAACATTGATAATGGTGCTGTATTCAACATTACAAAGCCTACCTTCTTATCCTCATATGTAAATACCCTTTTAGATACTATTTTATCATCCAGAAAGCATTTTTTGCGTTGTGCAAAACCGAAGAAACCATCCATGCACGACAAATATCTCCTTATTAACGCATTCATGTCTCCTTCTAAACTTTCAACATCACCTATTTTAGGAAAGAAAATATCATGATTACCCGGTACACATATCATTTCTATATGCTTACCGCTCATTTTCTCTTCACGTACAGTTTTGGAAATGGCACCCACTAAACTACTTACATATCTATATTCATTATAATGCCCTGATGCAGCCAAATCACCCGATACAACAAGAATACATTCATCTGCATCATCGATTGTATTCATTGCTTGCATCATTTTATCTATATTAATTTCAAAAGGATCTGTTTTTTTCGAAAAGTGCATATCACTCAAATGTATCAATTGAAGTTTCATCCATTTTCCTCCCTCGTAATCTATAATATTACTAGTAATGTATATCCGAAAGCATAATCTGCCCATTCGTTGCAAACATCTTATGCAACTACAAAAGCAAATATGGATTCTACATATAGTCTTCTATAAATTCAACTATGGTAATCTTCTATGTGTTATAATTAACTATCTTTCCCGTACTTTACAGAATCTTCTGCCACCATCATCATGGGTTGTGGCTCACTATCATAATATGAAATTACTTTATGTTCTGAATACTCCTCAAAATTCTCCACCTGTTCCATAACTTTGTTGAATACTTCCGGGCTATACTGTGGTGGATAACCATTCTTCACCAAGCAGATTTTTATATCAAGTTTTAATTGGTTACGAACATTCTGATTATTGAGCCAATCAGCAAATGAGGATTTTGTGTCAATAATATCTTTTATCTTCTTAGCTAATGCTTTACATTTATCATTTACTACAACACCGTCTACCTCTTTATCTGTTCCGTACACAAAGTTATATTGGTCACGCAGTGAAATCAAAATATCATAGAACGCTTTTTCTTCGAAGGTTAAACCGATTTTACGAAAACTTTCTCTGTTCTCGTTCATTTGACGAAGAATGGCTAACGCCTGTTCCGTGGCAATCCTAATAATATCCTCAGATGCCTTTTCCTGTGCTTCTCCAGCTTCTTCTGCTGTAAGATGTTTACGTCTTTCATGATACTCCGCGATAGTCTTTTCCAGCATTTCTTGGAATGATTTTGCAGCTAACTGATTCACTTTTCCGTATTCCTTAATCTGCTTACGAAGCATTTTTATAAGAAGTTCTAACTTGGTCGCAGGCATTTTGACATCAGATAATTTTTCAAAGTATTCTGGTGAAAAGATATCTTCTTCCTCGCCACTTTCAAGAACACTTTCCACCTGATTGTATTTCAATGCTTCTTCAACCATTTTGGAAACTGCACGATTCATGGTATCTGTATCCACTTCACTTGTTCCACTCATTTTACGAACAAAACCAGCTATAGCCATAAAGCATTGTGCAAGTGCAGATTCTTCTTCACCAAGATTACCGGAAGGCTGGCAGATATCAAAAGCACTTCTCATTCGTTTTACTGTTTTTAAGAAGTAGGTTTTAAATGAAACCTTCTGAGAGCCCTTGTTTCCTTCTGTTTGTAATTCCTGCGTTGATGCAAACACATATTCGGCAGCTTTAGCAAGAAGTCTGTATCGCTCGATAGGATCACAATTTGGATTTAAGAAAGGTGATAAATCATAATCACTAAACAGTGTTTTTATAATTTCTAACTCTTCTCTGAACACTGATGTAGCCTGTTCAACATCATCAGATGTAGGGGCAACAGAAGTATCTCCACCATAAACCTTCATTGCTTCACGCATATTGTCGCGAATGCCGATATAGTCGATTACCATACCAAATTCTTTTTCAGGATATTTTCTGTTTACACGGCTAATTGTCTGTATCAACAAATGCTTCTTAAGAGGCTTGTCGTTATATAAGTATGTAAGACAAGGAACGTCAAAGCCTGTAATCCACATATCTACGACAATAACGATATGGAAGTTTGATTTTTCCTGTTTAAAAGCAGCGTCAAGTTCTTCAGAACGCTTATCATTTTTAACTCCGCCCAAATAATTATACATATCTTCTTCATCGTTACTACCGACACTAGACACCATTGCGATAAATGGCATTGGCTTCAATTCTTTCAATTCTTCTTCGGTTACAGAAACTCCATCAGGTGATTTTTTTTCTTCGAACCATTCAGGATATTTATCCTTGAATTTCTGAAGTAACGCATATGCAATCTTTCTGTTTGAACAAACAACCATTGCTTTCTGTATTCTGTCCGGATCACCTGCACAGGAAGAAATATAGTGGTCATGGATATCTGTAGCAAGACGTTCTAATCGGGAAGGTTCCCCAAGAATTACTTCCATAGAACTCATTGCTTTTTTACTTGCTTCGATATCCTCATAAGTTGCACCATCATCAGCACATTTTTTATAGTAATCTTCAATCTCTTTTGCTTTTACCTTATCAAGTAAAACCTTTGCAATACGAGGGTGATATTTAATAGAAACAGTAAGACCATCTGCAACGGCCTGGTCCATTGTATATCGGTCAATTTCGTCACCAAAGGTCTGATATGTCTCTGCAATAGGAGTACCGGTAAATCCGACAAAAGTAGCCTGTGGAAATGCTTCTTTCAAAACCTTTGCGTATGGCTTTGAAACCATAGCTTTCATATTTTCATCAGCATCCTTGCTGAACTGAATCTTCTTAGAATGTTCAAGCTGAGTTCTGTGTGCTTCATCAGAAAAACATATAATATTCTGTCGGTTATTAATAAGACCGATTTTGTCATCTTCCCGGTCGCAGAACTTCTGAATTGTGCAAATGTAAAAACCACCACTTTGCCTTGCCCCAAGTTCCTGTCTTAACTGTGCTCTATTTTTTACAACAGATACTTCACCAAGGTTCAAAAATTCCATACTCTTTGTAAAAAGCTTTGCCCCCTGCTTTTGAAGTTCATCCCGGTCAACAATCAGGATAATTGTCGGTGACCCGATTTCCGGTATATCTGTACAACGAAGTGCAAGCTGACGGGCAAGAAAAGCCATAGTGTATGTTTTTCCGCATCCTGTCGCACCAAAATATGTTCCACCTTTACCGCTTTTTTGAACAACGGAATTAATAATACTTTGCTTGAGTAATCTTGCAGCAAAGAACTGTGGATAACGACATACAATTTCAACTTCGTCACTATCGTAAATGCTATCTTGAAAATAAATATAATCTCTGAAAATCTCTAAGAATCGCTCAGGTGCATAAACACCCTTTATCATTGTTTCGGTTTCTTCAAAAGGCAGAGTAGATACAGTATCTCCATCATTCACACGTCTCCAGGCATAAAAATGCTCATAAGGAGTACGAACTGTTCCAAGTCTTGTTTTAACACCGTCAGAAATACAAGCCAGAGGACAGTAATGTAAAAGATGTGGAATATCTCTCCAATAGCGTATATTAATTTGCTCCCATGCATCATAAACCGTAGCATTTGCATCAGCAGGATTTTTCAATTCAATAACGCACAATGGTATACCATTAACAAATAAGAGTACATCCGGTCTACGATTTTCTTTCTGACCATTGTTTGTATATTCTACTGTAAACTGATTTACCACACGGAATATATTCTTGTCCCAATTTTCAAAATCAATGAGAGGTATCATTCTCGCCAGTCCGTCTTGCGGTGTAAACTGTACCCCGTCAACCATCCAGCCATATACCTTGTGTAAAGTAGCAAAGTCACTTTCGCTTCCGACAAGACGAACATTATCAAAAATCTGAGTCACCTCATCTTCTGTTAATTCTGAATTGGTATCGGATATAAACTTCTTGAAATCATCAGCAATCAGCACATCTCTTTTGGTTACGCGAGAGATATTGTTACCAGAAGAATAAATCCAATCCTCAGCCTCCAAAAATCCAATGAAGGCATATTCATATTCTGATTCACAATAATGACCATTATATTCTTTTAATCTTGCCATAGATTACGCCTCCTTTGTTTTTCTCGCCTCTTCAATAGAGCCCTTAATAAGAATCGGGCAGATATCTTTTATTTGTGCTTTTAGTTTTTCGTTTATGTCTTTGCGAGTATTATATGCTTCAAAGATATTAACAATATCCTGTTGTATTTCAATATCAGGAACAGGAATTCTTACATCACACATTTCTTCCCAATCAAAGGTTTCTCTTGCACTTCCCCATGAATTAAAACGAGAATAACGATTAAACTCACTACGCTCAAATAACATTGATAGATATTCTGGCAATAATTCTCTTGTATCATTAACTTTAAATACAATATAAGAAGAAGAACAGATATAAACTTCGTTACTATTATTACGAGCAAGAGAGATTTTTTCTCCATTTCTTGAAGTTACAGTTACATATGCAAATTCATTAGGATTAACAATTTCATATGGTTTAAGAGATACCCCCTCCATATTCGCCTTTGTATCAATGAATTTCTTTTCAATCGAAACACCCCGTACAGCATCAATTCCATATACCAAGTCATCATTTTTATTTTCACACATTGAAATATAACTCCCCAACTTTCTATGTGATAGTTTCTTTCTGAGGTCGTCAATATACGCATCACAAACTAGTTTCAAATCCTCCAACCCACGCTCATAACTTTGCTGATTTGCAAGCATAGCATTGTAGATATCTACATACTTTTGCTGAATTGAAAGCGGTGGGAGGTCAACTTCCATATCACACATATCTTCCCAACTAAAAGTTTCTCTTGCAGACCCCCAAGAATTAAATCGTGAATAACGATCAAATTCAGAACGATTAAAAAACATAAATAAATAGTCGGAAAGGAGTAATTCTGGCTTACTTACATAAAAAACGGTATATATTGAGGAAATCAAAATATTGCCTTCATTTCTATTAAATGCAACAGCAATCTTATCACCACGCCTTGAGGTATCTGCTACATAAGCAAATTCATTCTCTTTAACTATCTTATACGATGTTAAGCTAACTCCATCCATATTAGCTTTAGTTTCAATGAATTCCTTACCTGTCGAGATTCCTCTAACATCATCAGCTGTATATTCTTCATCAGTATTTCGATTATTACATTGTTCAATCAGTTTCCCAAGTTTATATTTAGTCAATCCCATAGCCAATCCCCCTAAATGCATCTTCCAGCATCTGCTGGGATTTCTTTTCCTGCGCCAAAACTTCTTTCATTTCCGCCTGAATACGAGCTATTTCCTTTTCATAATCTATATCCAAATCATGGTCAATAAATTCTATATATTTGCTCGGAGTAAGTGTCCATCCCTTGCTTTCAATCTCATCAATACCCACACTACGATAAAGTTCAGGCACTTCATAATTCGTACCATCAGTGCCTTCGCTCTGCCATGTATGGTATATGTCTGCTGCTCTTTCAATCTGCTCCGTTACCAAACGTACCTTCTTTTTGTTCTCGCCTTTAACTGGGTTTTCCCTCCACTGACGTAAATCCATAAAAAGAATTTCATATTCATGATTACGAAGATTTCTACCGTGATATTTACCACCTTTTTTATTTTGATTCAGTATCCAAAGGGTAACACTGATATCAGTAGTAATGAACAATTCTCTAGGAAGAACAATAATAGCTTCCACCTTATCTTTCTGAATTAATTTTTTACGAATTTCTAAAGTATCACTGTCGTTTAATGAACCATTTGCAAGAAGAAAACCGGCAACTCCGTCAGCTTTCTTCAAATGCGAAAGCATATGCAGAATCCAGGCATAGTTAGCATTACTTTCCGGTGGTGTTACATAGTCTGCCCAACGAGCGTCATTTTTTAAATTGTCGTTATACCAGCCTTTAAGGTTAAATGGGGGATTTGCCATTATATAATTAAAATACAATCCCTTATGCAAGTCATGAGTGAATGAAGAATCAGCTTCATCACCAAGATTATGGCTAATACCACGAAGTGCAAGATTCATTTTTGCAAGACGATATGTTGCTGGTTCTTTTTCCTGACCATAAATATTAATGCCATTTAAGTTTCCCTGCTTTGACTTTACAAGTTCAGCACTCTGAATAAACATACCTCCCGAACCACAGCAAGGGTCATATAAAGTGCCATCATAAGGCTCAATCATAGTTGCAATCAATTGAACCACGTCATGCGGTGTATAAAATTCTCCCTCTTCTTTTGTAGCATTTACTGCAAATTCTTTAAGAAAGTATTCGTATACACGACCGATAAGATCTTTTTCTTCACCAAATGCCTTATGGCTGATTTTGTTTACTTCATCAACTATTTTCTTTATATCATTGGCAGCAAGATTTCGTGCCGTAAATGTTCCTTTCACAAAACAACCTTTCAACCACGGATCTTCTTCCTCTAGTCTTTGCAAAGCAGTATCAAGTGCAACATTTAATCCCGGAGCTGGTGTATGAATAATTGTCGACCATCTTGCTTCTGGTGGTAAATTATATGTTCCATCTGCGAAAGTAGCATCATCAAAAAAGGCTGCTCTTATATTTTCATCTTCCGGGTCTAATCCCTGTTCTATAAGTGTTTGCTTCAACTTTTCAATTCCATCTTCATACTTTTCTCCAATAAATCTCAAGAACACAAGTGTAAGCATCATATCTCTTTTTTCAAAGAATGAGCCAGAGTTACGTGCCGCACGTAAGTAATCTCTACAATTAAATAAAATACTATCTATGTTCAATGCTTTTTCAACTGTTTTCTTCTTAGCCATATTACTTTTCTTTCCTTTCCTCATCTGGAACGAATTCCATAATGTCTTGTATCTCACAATGCAATACATTACATACTTTTTCCAAAACTTGTGTACTTACATGTTCATTCTTCCCTAGTTTTGCCAGTGCATTTGTTGTAATTCCTGCCTGGTCTCTAAGGTCAACTTTCATCATATTTTCATCTATTAATTTCTTCCACAATTTGTTGTATCTGATTGCCATTATTAAACCCTTTCGTGACATCACAACTATTTACTATGCCCTTTGTATTATATCATCTGCAGCAACAATCTTCAACTTTAAGTTGATTTATTCAACCTGGCACTATTTCCCCTATTTCCCCTTTCTCTCATTATACCGCTTCCCGTCCTTCGCCAGATACACACTTTGTGCCCACAACCCCCTTCGTGCATCCGCTTAAGGGGCAAAGCCCCCTAAAACCCCGTTTTCATATAGGTACTCCACTTTTTGGAGCCATATCATCAAAGTAGCTCCACTTTTTGACGTCATTTTTCAAAAGGTGCTCCATATTGTGGAGCCACTATAAAATTATCAAAATATCTATCATCTGATAGTGCGTCACTTTTTGAAGCCACTTTTATAAAAGTGCTCCATTTATTGGCGTCACTTTCCAAAAGGTGCTCCAAAAAGTGGAGCACCTATGTATATCCAATGGGTTTTAGGGATTTTTCCCTAACCAGTACAGCATTTTGCACCGGATATCCAAAATGCGTATCTGGCAAAAGACACCTCTAAACTTATCTGCATCATTTTACGACATAGGAATACCATTTCAGCAAATAGCAAAACCGACTGAATTTCTCCAGCCGGTTCTACTCCCACTTATCTTTCTACCATACACTCAAGTCATCCAACGCATCCAGCCACACCTGCATTTCCCCGCTAAGCATTAACCTCACATACTCTACCGGGGCATCTATCGCCAGTGCATCCATCCGTCCTTGGGAGTTTGGGGTGGTCCGAAGACCACTCTCCCACTTCCCACAATCCAGACTTATGATGCAGTTGATATCATAGTGAATGACATTCACTGTGTTATTCTGCATGTTGTAAAATCCTCTTATCATTCTCATGACCAGCCACCTGCCTTTCGAAACCGCATCTCTGTTGCCATATCCACCAAATTGCTTTCCGGTTCCCCGGTAGCCTCTGCATTCAGCAAATCCGCCACCTGCTTCTGCTTATTCGGATAAAGTTGTCCGTAGATATTCATGGTCGTATTCACGGAATCATGTCCCACCCTCTGGGCGATCACCAATGGTTGCATCTCCTTCTCTATAAGCAAAGCAATGTGCGAATGACGAAGATCATGCACACGGATAGGCTTTAGTTTCGCCTGCTCCGTCTTTTGCTTCATCTTTTTCTGAATTGCTCTGTCCGTGATAGGAAAGATTCGATCCTCTGGTGTCAATCCATATTGTCTGTCCACAAAGTCCTTCATCTCCTCTGCCAGGAACTTCGGAATAGTAATCTGACGATTAAAACTCTCGGTCTTCGGTGGTGTAATATAATCTGTCTGATTTCTCCTGTAATAAGTATTGGAGATGTTCACCGTTCCATTTTCAAAATCAATATCCTCGCTGGTAAGTGCCAGCAGCTCCCCTACCCAGCATCCAAGCCAGAATAACATCTAAAAGATAATCCGGTACATCTCCTCATCTGAACTAAAACCTTGTATAAACTGTTCGTACTCATCCTTGGTCCAGAAGTTTAACTCCTTCGCATTCGGACGCCCCATTTTATCCACCTTCTTGCAGGGATTGTCCTTCAGATCATAAAACTTCTCTGCGTGGTTAAAAAGTGCTGTGATCTGGTTCTGTATCATTCTCAGATACGTTGGCTTGTAATCCTAATTCAAAAGTGCATTCTGCCACTTGATAATATCCACAGCAGTAATTTCATTCATCTGTTTCTCACCAAAGTAAGGTATGATTTTGGTTTCAAATAGAGTCCGCTTTGTCATTATGGAACGCTCCTTCAGTCTCGGTGCCTTATCCTCAAAGTACACATCCACAAAGGAAGCAAACTTCATATCCATGCTTGCACTCTGTTTCTGTAAAAAATCACGTTCCCACTGCCGGGCATCCTTCTTGGTAGCAAATCCGCGTTTCATCTTGGATTTACTCTCACCAAGCCAATCCTTATAGTTGCACTTACAAAACCAGGTGTTTCGTTTCTCGTCCTTATAAACCGGCATATTCTTTACCTCTCTTTCTTGCAGCTGCCACACCCGGAATTACTCCGGGTATGGCTTATTCAGTTATCAAAGTTCATCTATTGTGCTTCGCCATATCCGTAGCACTTCTTCTCAAAGTAAGCTCTCGGAACGGAACCTGCCTTGGTAAAATACCCCAGTGCTTTCAGTTCCTTATTCCATCCACGAATGACTGCGTAAGCGGTTGATTCTGCAACTCCCAGAAGTTCTGCAACTTCCTTTGCAGATAAATAGCGATTCGTCATACTCCTTCCTCCTTTCCACTAAAACTTATGTACGTTCTTGCACATGGCACTCACCTCCCGTTATCTACTTAGTAACTATATTGTTACTGTTTGTTTTTGATTGTGTAGTAACATATATGTTTCTGTCAAGAGATGAGCGAAAAATATTTATCACTTATAAAAAATACTTCTTTTTATAGAGTTTACATTCCCATATCCACGGCTCTGCATTCTGTCCTGAATTGTAGACTTTTTTATTGCCATACAGTAACATTTATGTTATTGTATTATCAGAAACGATATTGTTACTATGTAATTGGAAGGAGTTACACGATGGCTATTGGTGAACGAATAAAACGAATCAGAACTTTCCGTAAACTGACACAAGCTCAGCTTGGCGAAGCTGTTGGCTTATCCGACGTACGAATCCGTCAGTACGAAATCGGCAACCGCACACCCAAGGAAGATATGATACAAGAGCTGGCAAAAGCCCTAAACTGTAATTACCGCTCCATCTACGAGCCTTCCCTCTACGCAGCGGAAGATGTAATGTATGCTCTCTTTGAATTGGATGAACATTACAATATGCCCCTCTACGAAGTTGCAAATCCCGAAGACCCTACCGAGAAACATATCGCTGTTGGTTTTGATTATTCTTTGTTGGATGATTTCCTGAATACCTGGAAAAAGAAAAAAGAGGACTTAGCCTCCGGTAAAATTACCAAAGAAGAGTATTTTGAATGGAAGATTAACTGGCCTCACACCAAAGATTAGAAACCCGTGTATCACACGCGTATCACAAGCCCATTTTGAGTGAAGAACTTGAAAAGGGCATTTTCTATGTTCGTTAATCTTTTCTAAGAAATGCAACCTCGCCTAACGGCTCGGTCGTGGCATTCGCCACATAAGAAAAGCCACTAATACCAAAGGTCATGAGCAAGCTCACTCCCTTGGTTTTAGCGGCTTTCCTGCATTTCTCATTGCTAAAACGCAAAAAACCGCAACTCCTCATAAAATGAGGAATTGCGGCTTGTATTTAAGTTTCTATGATACGAAATCAAAGATTACTCGATGATTGTAGCAACACGTCCTGAACCTACTGTACGTCCACCTTCACGAATAGCGAAAGTAAGACCCTGGCTCATAGCGATTGGGTGAATCAGTTCGATTGTCATTTCTACGTTATCACCAGGCATGCACATCTCTGTTCCTTCTGGAAGAGTGATAACACCTGTTACGTCAGTTGTACGGAAGTAGAACTGAGGTCTGTAGTTGTTGAAGAAAGGAGTATGACGTCCACCTTCATCTTTTGTTAAAACGTAAACCTGAGCTGTGAACTTATGATGGCATGTTACGCTACCTGGCTGAGCTAATACCTGTCCACGCTGAATTTCGTCTCTCTGAACACCACGAAGAAGAGCTCCGATGTTGTCACCAGCCTGAGCTTCGTCAAGTAATTTACGGAACATTTCAACACCAGTTACAACAACTTTACGTGTTTCGTCTGTGATACCAACGATTTCTACTTCATCAGATACGTGTAATACACCACGCTCTACTCTACCAGTTGCAACAGTACCACGACCTGTGATAGAGAAGATATCCTCGATAGGCATTAAGAAAGGCTTATCTGTGTCACGTTCTGGGTTAGGAATCCATGTATCAACAGCGTCCATGAGTTCCATGATCTTGTCTCCCCATGGTCCGTTAGGATCTTCAAGAGCCATAAGAGCTGAACCCTGGATGATTGGAGTGTCATCTCCTGGGAAGTCGTACTCGTTTAATAATTCACGGATTTCCATGTCTACTAACTCAAGTAACTCTTCATCATCTACCATATCACATTTGTTCATGAATACTACGATGTAAGGTACACCTACCTGACGGGATAATAAGATGTGCTCTTTAGTCTGAGCCATAACACCATCAGTAGCAGCTACTACAAGGATAGCTCCATCCATCTGAGCAGCACCAGTAATCATGTTCTTTACATAATCGGCATGACCTGGACAGTCAACGTGTGCGTAATGTCTCTTCTCTGTTTCGTACTCAACGTGAGCTGTAGAGATTGTGATACCACGTTCTCTTTCTTCTGGAGCTTTATCGATGTTTTCGAAATCTACTTTTTCGTTACCAGGTACTCTTTCTGCTAATACTCTTGTGATAGCAGCTGTTAAAGTTGTTTTACCGTGGTCAACGTGTCCGATGGTACCGATATTACAATGTGGTTTGCTTCTGTCAAACTTAGCTTTAGCCATTTTAACGTCCTCCTTTTATAGGCGCCTCTCCCCCGTTCGGGAGAGGCAGATTTTTATTATTTTTGCTCGGCTAATTACGATTATATTGCATTTACAGCATATATTCAAGCCTATTTTAAAATATTTTCGTATTTAAAAGTTGTACATTACCTGTACACAGCAAGGATAATTTATTTATCTTTGTTGTTTAATACCTTTTCCTGAATTGACTTCGGAACTGGTTCGTATTTCTCGAAGAACATGGAGTAGTTACCACGGCCCTGTGTTCTTGAACGCAGGTCTGTAGAATAACCGAACATTTCAGCAAGTGGTACATATGCTTTAACCATCTTACCACCACCGATATCTTCCATACCTTCGATACGACCACGACGTGAGTTCAGGTCGCCGATGATATCGCCCATGTATTCTTCAGGCATTGTAACTTCAACTTTCATGATCGGCTCAAGAAGAACAGCGCCTGCTTTGTGCATAGCTTCCTTGAAAGCCATGGAACCAGCAATGTGGAATGCCATTTCACTTGAATCGACTTCATGGTAAGAACCATCATATACTGTAGCATGGATACCAAGTACAGGGAATCCGCCGAGGATACCAGCTTTAGCAGCTTCTTCGATACCTTCGCCGACAGCTGGGATGTATTCCTTAGGAATAGCACCACCTACGACTGTAGAATCGAACTTGAAGAGTTCTTCACCATTGGCATCCATTGGCTCAAAGTGAACTTTACAGTGACCATACTGACCACGACCACCGGACTGTTTAGCATATTTGCTGTCTACATCAACGGCTTTTGTAAATGTTTCTTTGTATGCAACCTGAGGTGCACCAACGTTTGCCTCTACTTTAAATTCACGAAGCAGACGGTCAACAATGATTTCCAGATGGAGCTCGCCCATACCGGCAATGATTGTCTGGCCTGTTTCCTGATCTGTATGAGCTCTGAATGTAGGATCTTCTTCAGCAAGTTTTGCTAAAGCTTCACCCATCTTGCCCTGGCCTGCTTTTGTCTTAGGCTCGATAGCAAGCTCGATAACTGGTTCTGGGAATTCCATGGATTCCAGAATAACCGGATGCTGTTCATCACAGATTGTATCACCAGTTGTTGTAAATTTGAAGCCTACAGCAGCTGCGATATCACCGGAGTAAACCTTATCCAGCTCTTTTCTCTTGTTGGCATGCATCTGAAGGATACGACCAACACGTTCTTTCTTGCCCTTTGTTGCGTTCAGTGTGTAAGAACCGGAATTCAGAGTACCGGAATATACACGGAAGAATGCCAGCTTACCAACGAATGGGTCTGTCATAATCTTGAATGCAAGAGCGGAGAAAGGTTCTTCATCAGAAGAATGTCTGACAACATCGTTGCCATCCATATCAACACCCTTGATTGGTGGGATATCTAATGGAGATGGCATATACTCGATGATTGCATCAAGGAGCTTCTGAACACCTTTGTTTCTGTAAGCTGTACCACAGCAAACAGGAACAGCTGTACATTCGCATGTTGCTTTTCTTAATACAGCTTTTAACTGATCGTTAGATGGTTCTTCACCTTCAAGGTAAGCCATCATCAGATCGTCATCTAATTCGCAGATCTTCTCAACTAATTCTGTATGATAAAGTTCTGCATCATCGACCATATCTTCTGGGATATCAACGATAGAAATATCGTCACCCTTTTCATCATTGTAGATATAAGCCTGCATTTCAAAAAGGTCAATGATACCTTTGAATTCATCTTCCTTACCGATTGGGAGCTGAATGCAGATAGCATTCTTACCTAATCTTGTCTTGATCTGCTCAACAGCACTGTAGAAATCAGCACCAAGAATATCCATCTTGTTGATGAAAGCCATTCTAGGTACGTTGTATGTGTCAGCCTGACGCCATACGTTTTCGGACTGAGGCTCAACACCACCTTTGGCACAGAAGACACCTACAGCACCATCAAGTACACGAAGGGAACGCTCAACTTCAACTGTGAAGTCTACGTGTCCTGGTGTATCAATGATGTTGATACGATGCTCTAAAGCACCTGCCTTTGGCTTGCAGTGATCCTGAAGTGTCCAGTGACATGTTGTAGCAGCGGAAGTAATTGTGATACCACGTTCCTGCTCCTGGGCCATCCAGTCCATAGTTGCAGTACCGTCATGAGTATCACCAATCTTGTAGTTAATACCAGTGTAATATAAGATACGCTCAGTTGTTGTTGTTTTACCAGCATCGATATGAGCCATAATACCAATATTTCTGGTTCTCTCTAATGGATATTCTCTTCCAGCCAAGGATAATTCCTCCTTTTCTCAGCTAAGCAGCCGCTAAAAACAGACTACCATCTGTAATGAGCGAAAGCTTTGTTTGCTTCTGCCATTTTGTGCATGTCTTCTTTTTTCTTAACTGCTGCACCAGTGTTGTTTGCAGCATCCATAATCTCGTTGGCAAGTCTCTCTTCCTGAGTCTTTTCGCCTCTCTTACGAGAATATACTGTTAACCATCTGAGAGCAAGAGCCTGTCTTCTCTCTGGTCTAACCTCGATAGGCACCTGATATGTGGCACCACCGATACGTCTTGCTTTTACTTCAAGAACAGGCATGATATTGTTCATAGCTTCTTCGAAAACTTCGAGAGCTTCCTTGCCTGTCTTTTCAGAAATTCTATTAAATGCGCCGTATACGATCTTCTGAGCAACGCCTTTCTTACCGTCAAGCATGATGTTGTTGACAAGCTTTGTTACGACTTTGCTGTTGTAAATCGGATCAGCCAATACGTCTCTTTTCTGGATATGTCCTTTTCTTGGCACGTTACTTCCCTCCTTATAGATTATTCAATCTTGGGTACTCACGTAGTCTGACTATGTGTTCGCGCTCGAATTGTATATCTATCTTTAATCGCAACCTTATATTCATTGCGGTAAAATAATGCTACATTCGTCGCAAATAGTATAAACCTGTGAAACTCTTATTTCTTAGCGTCCTTTGGTCTCTTAGCACCGTATTTAGAACGGGCCTGTCTTCTCTTAGCAACACCTGCAGTATCAAGTGTACCTCTGATGATATGGTATCTTGTACCTGGTAAGTCCTTTACACGACCACCTCTGATCAGTACAACGCTATGCTCCTGAAGGTTGTGACCTTCACCTGGGATGTAGCTTGTTACTTCGATTCCGTTTGATAAACGAACTCTGGCGATCTTTCTAAGAGCTGAGTTAGGTTTTTTAGGAGTAGCTGTCTTAACAGCTGTACATACACCTCTCTTCTGTGGTGATGATAAGTCTGTTGCTTTCTTGTGAAGAGAGTTGTAGCTCTTCTGCAGAGCAGGAGCTGTAGATTTCTTCTCAACAGTCTGTCTTCCTTTTCTTACTAACTGGTTAAATGTTGGCATTATTTTCACCTCCTGGTAATAAAATGAACTGGTTGCCGTCATTTACATAACGGTGTATACACGCCTATTGCGCACACTTGCATATTATAACAAAGGCAATCATCCTTGTCAAGAATTTTTCTTTAAATTTTCTCAACATGCGACGATTGCCTTTTGTCATCCTGTATTTTTCTGTTTTATATCCGCACTTCGACAGTTTGTTCCACCGGAATAGCCAAGGACATAATCTTGTCTTTGTATGTCTCATACTCCTCCGGCAATATCCGCCAGGACAGTCCACATCCGGCGCTGATTTCTCCCGGGAGCGGAATCAGCCGTCCCGGAATCCCCTCCTCGCTGCACTTCTTCTCCATAGCCATAGCTGCCGTTGTAGTCTTAAATGTCAATATCATATAATTCTTCTTTTGACGCACGATACACCGCCATCCTGTTCTTCCATGATTCTATATTTTAAATTATGGTTTAATGATCAGATCCGCCTGCATCATTTTCTCAGTGATCACATACATATTGGTCACGCCGCCGACTTTCAGTTTCTCTGTCAGACCGTAATGATTCAGGCAAGTACCACATGTCAGGATTTCCACACCATTTGCTTCAAGCGACATCAAATCTTCCAGCGTCGGTGCCTCTTCACATGTCAGTTTGGCACCGCCATTATAGAAGAGTATTGTTTTCGGCAGTTCATCCTGCTGAGACAGGGCATAGATGAAACCCTTCATCAGAACAGCACCCAATTCATCATCCCCGCTGCCCATATAGGAAGATGAAATAACAACGACTTTATTGCCCTTTCTTCCGTCCGGTATACAGGTTTCTTCTGCTCTTACTTCTTCATCAGCTTCAACTCCTGCCTCATCCGCTGATTCTCCGATGGTCATAATCACTCTGTACTGGTTCTCGCCCAGTTTTTCTGAACGGACGCCATAGTTTTTCTGCTGTGCCATCTTTGTCAGATTCTGGACGGCAATTTCATTGTCTACCAGTGTTTCTACCATTCCTGCACCACTTAATTCTTTAATGGCATTTTTTGTCTTAACAACAGGGATCGGGCATGCATCACCCATGGCATTAACGACTTTTAACATAATAGCTTCCTCCTTGATCAGCTCATATTGGCCTGATGATTTATTCTACAACTATTTCAGGCGCCTCACTATTCTTTTCCAATAATGTTCCGACAATCTTCGCCGGAAGACCTGCATTTTGTAATTCAGCTTCCAGTGCCTCGGCCTGTTCGGCTTTAACTGCAGCCAGAAGGCCTCCTGATGTCTGCGGGTCGAACAGGATTTCCTCCATAGAGAATGGAATATTTCTGAACTCGACAAATGGGCCTGTGTGATTTCTGTTGCGCTGACCGGCCGCTGTCAGTAGAAATTCGTTCGCATGACGATGGGCCTCTTCAATGACCGGTACTTCTGAAGCGTCGATACAGCAGTTCAACTTGCCGTCCAACATTTCATGCAGGTGCCCCAGAAAACTGAACCCGGTGACATCTGTACAGGCATGCACATCGTATTTTCTACAGATCTCCGACGCATATTTGTTCAAGGTCGTCATGGACCTGATAGCTTCATGCATGGCTGCCTCAGATGCTTCGCCAACCCGGTTAGCCGTACAGATAATGCCAACACCCAGCTTCTTAGTCAAAATCAGCTTATCCCCGGGCTGACCCTGATTATTGGCCAATACTCTGTCCGGATGAACCACTCCCATAACAGACAAGCCGTATTTCACATCGCTGTCTGCGATAGAATGACCTCCGGCCAATGTGCCACCGGCTTCTATGACCTTCTCTGAACCACCTCTCATAATCTCACCCAGAATATTCAAATCCATCTTCTCAGGGAAGCAGACAATATTCAGCGCTGTCTTGACCTCCCCGCCCATGGCATAAATATCGCTGAGCGCGTTAGCAGCAGCAATCTGTCCGAATGTATAAGGATCATCCACCATCGGTGGAAAGAAATCCAATGTCTGCACAATGGCCGTATCATCGGAAATCTTGTATACCGCAGCATCATCCCTGCTGTCATACCCCACAAGCAGTGATGGATCCTGTTCCCCCCTCGGAAGTTTTTCCAGTACACGGCTCAGAACCCCCGCACCGAGCTTGGCGGTACATCCGCCGCCTTTGCAGAAAACAATTTTTTCTTCCATATTAATAGCCACACCTTCTCCCCCTTCAGGTACGCATTTAAAGACATGCCAAAGGGTATTCTGCTTAAGATAAAGGAACCGCATGTATGCAGCCCCTTTACTCTGTTAATTAAAATAAACTAATTCATCTTCCGGTGCTGCGCATTCTACAACCTCTGTTGCATAAAGCACAGGACCTACACCGCCGTATTCTCTTCTGCGTTCATAATGCATATTGGCTGTCAGTGTCACCCAATCACCATTCTTTAAATTATCAAGTTCCGGATATTTACACAAAAAACCGATAAAACGGATATCCTCCGCACAGCATGTCATGGCTTTACGGCCTGGTACACAGAAATTCTTCGGCAACTTACGGTTCTTCATGATCCTTGCTGTAAAGCGAACGGTCTTGCCTTCATAGCGATCCTTGTCATCAGCCGCATCCATATACCAGATGCCGTAATCATCATCTGTAATGTCAATGATCGGTGCATTCAGATCATATGGCGGGATATCCTTGCCCAGTTCGATCATTCGGCCGTCCTTGTGTTCAAACATCATCTGGACATTGGAATTCAAAGCCTTCAGATTTCTTCTGAACATCGGCAGATCCTGTTCTTCAGAACATCTGTTGAAGATAACCAGCTCTGTACACTTAATCATATTGCCGATAATGGACTTCATGTTATTCAGATAAACAGCAAAGGTGCTTGCATCAATCATAGTCACAATCTGATAAATCTCCCATCCTCTTGGCATATCCACGCTAAGAATTGTATCCGGGTCCCACATGCCGTTGTATTCCACAAAAACCCGCTTCGGTTTGTAAACATTCTTGCAGTTCTCAAGAAAATCTGCCGTCAGTTCCTCTTCCTCATCCAGTGTTACAGTATCAATCTTGCAAGCCAGTGTTGCCTTCTCATCAAGTTCCACTTCGCCTTCCTCACAAGAGATCAAAAGCCCTCTCTCACCATCCGCAAATTCACCACTTTCAAAGATTTCCTGAAGGAAAGAAGTCTTACCGCTCTCAAGGAAACCTGTTATCAGGTATACCGGTACTTCCAGTTTATCCATCTCTATCACCAAACTTTCTATTTATTCATATTTCTTTTGCTATTCATTATCATATCAAATAAATCTATGAAATTCAAGTCGAAAAGGGCTGCTGCAATGCTAACTGCAAAACCCGCCCCCCATTTTAACCAACAATAAAATACCAAAAGCCGAATCAGTGAGCAAAATCATTTGCCTGCCAATTCGGCTTTCCCGGATAAATTCAAATATTTTACAGTCTGATTTTATTTCTTCGCACAGGCAGTGGCTACCCGTACCATAATTGGCAAAGAAATAAAAATAGCAATTGTTCCTACCGCCAAAAGGATTGGAAACTTCGCCGGCCAATATACAATGTTCCCCGAATTGTACATACACCATACACTATTGAACAGAATTTCAATAAATGAGAAAATCAACACTCTTACAACATATTCCAATGTTTTATTCTTAATTCTTTTTGTCCATGATGCCACCCAATCCATCACCGGTGCAAAATAGTTAATGGCTACCGCAATAGCAAAGGCCCCCACCCAGGCAGGAAATACCGTAGCCGGTGTCATTGGAGCTCCTAATAAATACATTGCCGATGTATTCAGGACCCATGACATGATAAACCCCATACCTGTTTCAAGAATTATGCCAAATTTCTTTTCATTCATAATAGACATCCCCCATCCTTCTCTACTGTTATCCCAATAAAGCACGCACTTCATCCACCACATAATCAGAAAATACATCATACTGTTTGTCCGCATTTTCAGCTGTCGCAGCTGCCGGATCACCAAAGTAAGCATCCGGTGCACCACATTCAATAAAATCTTTTGCCCCCGCACCAATTCTCTCAAAAAGGAACTCGCCTTCATAATTCGGCTTCAATGATGCGATCTGCGCTTTATCCAGTAATTCCGGATAACGCATCAAACCAAATCCTGTTTCTGATTCACCTGCATGGAGGTCATATGTTGGATGAATACCATTAAAATATGCTGCTGCGCCACCTTCAACAATGCCTTTGTCAAACCACGCCGAATAAGTACCATTGACCTTGTTGTTTTTCTTTTTCGCATTCTCAATACCTCTGACAACTGCCGCAGCATTACCCGGGTCAGCATGTCCAGATACAACCATGATATTATAAAAGCCACTCCTTGCCAGGCTGAGACATATATCCTCTAACAGCATCTCGACAGTCTCCACCCTAAGAGATGTATTTCCAGGAAATACATTTGTCACATCTGCTGCACAGTACGTCACCGGCGTTGCAATGATAGATTCAATCCCCTCTTCCTGCAGCTTTCTTGCTGCTCTTTCGCACAATTCCAATCCGCTGCGAAAATCTGTCATCAATGGCAGATGCGGACCATGCACTTCCGTCGGTCCCAATGGAATAAATGCAAGATTGCATTTTGGCTGTAATTCCTTAATTTTTGTAGATGTCATTTTGTAAAGATAATTCAGTGCCATACGCTTTCTCCCCTACTTTATGATTTTGTTTTGCCTGGTTATATTCTTTCGATATACCATTGTACCGATATATCGGTATAATGGTATATTACTTTATTGTTATAACTATGTCAATTAACATAACTGCTAATAAGTTGTATATGTTTTTGTACAATATAACGATGAATTTCCAAAACACTTCAATCCCGTTGAAACTCTCTGCCATTTCGTTTATAATAAACACAGTATGTATAATTAAGGAGGCTATTCCTATGTCACTTTTTCTTAAAGATGAAGCCTATGAACAGTTAGTCCAAATGATTGACGATGGAAAATTCGAATATGATAAAAAATATTCCCTGAATCAAATTGCTATAGAATTGAACATGTCTAAGACACCGGTACGAGATGCTATTCAGAAATTAGCCGATGAAAAGCGCATTGACATTCTGCCAAGCCGCGGTATTCAACTTCATATGCCAACCGCTGATGAAGTCAAGCAGCACTACCATTTCAGTAACGCCATTGAAGGTTATTGCGTGGCCGAACTTGCCAAAGCCTACGCCAAAAATCCCAAAAATATTTATGTCCGCAGATTGAAATATATTATGCAGGATATGAAAGCCTATCTTGATGAACAGACAGATTTCGGCGAATATTTTGCACTGGATCGTCAATTTCACATAGAACTGATTGACTCTCTTCAAGATCCTTATTTTTCCAGCTTAAAATCTTCAGGCATGGGATTTTTAAATCATCCTGAACTGCAGCTCAATGAAAAAGTACCTCGTCAAGATGTCTATGCCTGCCATGAAAAAATTCTGGATGCAATCTGTAAAGGTAATCATTCGGCTGCTTTTGATGCCATGATGGAACATGCACAGCTCATAACCAACCAATTATAAAAGCATTGTTACTGCAGTTCTTTATAACCAAAATAGAACATGCTTTGCAAATCTCGCATATTACCATACATCGATAAAAAGACCGATATTCCAGGAATCTATCTTCCTGGAATATCGGTCTTTTATTTTTATGCTATTCATCTTATATGTTATTTCATGTACACTTACAGCATAAACAGCTTCTCAAGCTTAGCTTCATCAATCTTGGAGCCGATCACACAGAGACGTCCGGTGTATTCAGGCTGTCCTTCACGGATCTCGTATTCTTCAGGAACCATATCGAAGTAGATCCATGTACCGTCCGGGCTTGGCAGCATACCCTTTGCACGAAGGATAATACCGTATTCATTGTTGTCAGCGGAAAGCGCCTTCAGAATTGTCTCCACTTCTTCCTTTGTATACTTACGAGGTGTCTCTTTGCCCCAGCTTGTGAAGACTTCATCTGCGTGATGGTGGTGATGGTGATCATGATCGTGGTCATGACCGCATCCGCAATGATCGTCATGATCATGGTCGTGATGATGTTCATGTTCATGATCGTGGTCATCGTGATCATGATGATGTTCATGCTCATGATCGTGGTCATCGTGGTCATGATGGTGTTCATGTTCATGATCGTGGTCATCGTGGTCATGATGGTGTTCATGTTCATGATCATGATCGTGATCATCATGGTCGTGATCATGGTGGCCACCGCATACAGGACAGATTTCTTCTTCAGCCATCACCATATCAGCCAGAGACACCGGTTTCTCCATGGCAGATAAAAGCTGTTCACCTGTCAGTTCATCCCAAGGTGTTGTGATCACTGCCGCGTCCTTGTTGTGTTCTCTGATCATAGCAACACAGGCTTCCAACTTATCCTGCTTCATATTCTGGGTACGACTGAGCACGATGGTGTGTGCGCTCTCAACCTGGTTGTTGTAGAACTCACCGAAGTTCTTCATATACATCTTGCACTTGTTGGCATCTGCAACTGTTACAAGGCTGTTCAGTTCAATCGGTGCATCTTCTGCCACACCCTGAACGGCTTTGATAACATCTGATAACTTGCCGACACCTGACGGTTCAATGATGATCCTGTCAGGATTAAACTTCGTGATCACATCCTTCAGCGCTGTACCAAAATCACCAACCAGTGAACAGCAGATACAACCGGAGTTCATCTCT